>Ga0209535_1002935_pt1 | contig 11049 bp, 15 predicted proteins | sample LinPmetageLP28_FD_184041 | JGI IMG/M metagenome (GOLD analysis project Ga0209535, IMG submission 184041) | Marine viral communities from the Pacific Ocean - LP-28 (SPAdes) (version 2) | ecosystem: Environmental > Aquatic > Marine > Oceanic | place: Pacific Ocean | collected 2009-08-22
AGCGAGCGCGCCATAAAAAACTAGCTAGAGTAAGTTAACGCGCGCCATAAAAAACTAGGTTTGTACAGGTATAGTGCGCTATAAAAAACTAGTCGTAAAGAGCTTTTACTTTATAAAAAAATCATAAAATAAAAAAACGTTTAAAGCAATTAATATAACTGCCCATACAATTCTTTCGCCATTACTTGTTTGTTCATCATCCTCATAAACTTTAAGATGAAAAACAAAACTTAAAAAAACTATTAATAATGCTTTTACTAATAATGTCATAATAAGGGTTTTAATTTATCTTCAACAAGGTAATCTAAAATGTACCAATCTAACGGTTTATTAACGTTTATAATGTCGTTGACTAATTTATCTACAACTTCATTATGGGTCTTATTACTTAACGTGTAATGTTTCTTTTTATTGTCTAATATTATTACTAATGTGCTAAACATAATAAGGATTTGAATTTTTAATGCACCATTTAGCTGTATTAAAATACGTGCTAAAATTATGTGCGTTTGATAAATAACTATTTGTTCTAATAGCTTGTTCACAATATGTTAACGCTTCATTTTCCGAAATGTAGTGTGGTGTTAAAGAACCTAACATTAAACAAGCCGACCTAAACTGCGGGTGTCCATTGTCATTAATAACATCTATTCGTTCAAAAAACTTTCTTACAAAGCCTGCCATTTGTTTGTCTTTAATTTCTAGCGTTTGTCTTTCCATTGGCACAAATATTTCTTTTTCTATTTTGTCAATCCAATCAATAGCATCTGAACGCTTTAGTAAGTTTCTATCCTCGCTATAAAACAATGGCAATATTGCATTTTGTGGCGCTACATCAAATTCATTAATAGATAAGTCATTTTTAAAATGCTTTGATATTGCTCTATAATAATCTTGAAATTCATCAACATTTTTACAAATTGGTATCTTAATTAATGCTTTTACGCCTTTATTACTTGGCGATAAATAAGCGCAAATAATTTGCGGGTATTCATTAAACAACCAATTCTTCATATCAATAGCCGTATCTACATTATCAAAGCCGTCAAAATCTAATTGCGCTAAACCTGTAAAACTTTCTATATTTTCATATCGTCTAGCCTTACCGACCTTAACTATAACACTCGGTGTAAAGTATGGTAACTTTTCTTTAAGTTTGTTTTTAGCAATCTTATCGCCTAAACCACTAGCGACCTCTATCGCTTTTAAAAGAACGGTTGTTTCCGTTTTAGGCTTTTTAGTTTTATTTAAAAACTGTTCTAAACTTATTTTTCCTTTTGGCGTAACATTTTTAATTCCGCCTATGTAATATTGAAATTCCATTATACCTCACAATTTATATGTTCGTACTTATCTATTTCTTGTTTATCTTTTATTTCTAACATTTTTAATATTGCATCGACACGCATATTATATATGGCTTTGTTTTCCTCACTTAAAAGTCTATACCTAATTTCATTATTAGTGTAAATCTTTTTATCATTACTAAATATAGCTTTATTTAACTTGTCTTTTAATATTTCTACTTCATAATCTTTTCTTGTCAATTCCGTTGTAAGTTTACTTATTTGGTCTTTTAGTTGATAAACGCCGTCTATTTCCAAAAAACTGACATTTCTAACTTGTGGCATTTTAGATTCTATTTCATTATACGCGTTTAAAAAATTAACATCCGTTTCTAAATGTAAATCTGCTTTTTTAATACAATGTATTACCGTTGCGTGGTCTATTTTAATCATATCCCCAATAATTCCATAAGTAAGTTTAGTTTTTCTTCTAGCTATGTGACAAAACATTTTTCTTGCGTCTACAATATGCCTTTTTCTTGAACGTATTGTAATATCTTCAATACAACATACGTTTTGTGTTTGTTTTTTTAATAGCTTTAAGTAAACCTCATCGTTAATCATTTCCATAATTTATAAATTTAATTGTTAATAAAAAGCAAACATAATAAATAAAACAATATAAACAAAATTAATAATAATATTTAAACCTATAAAAACACTATATATTAAGGTATATAAATCAATATGTTAAAATTATGTTAAAATTAAATATTATAGTATTTTTTCCAATATGTTTTTTTAAGTTTGCAATACAATTTTAAATCATAAATTATGAAAAAACACAGTTTAGAACAACGTAGTGCCGAATGGCATAAATTAAGATTAGGAAAGTTAGGTGGTAGTGAATGTATTGGCATTACAACCCCAGCTAGAATGAAAACAACACTAAATAAAAAGTTAGCCGAAATTATAACGGGTGTAGCCGAGGAGGTTTTTGTAAACGAGGCTATGCAATACGGTATTGATTGGGAAAATTTTGTTGCCGATAGGTATTCAAGTAAAAATTTTGTTAATGTTGAAAGTGTTGGCGCTATAACAAATGACGATTATCCATTAGCTATATTAAGTCCAGACGGTTTAGTCGGGGAATTAGGCGCTATTGAAATTAAATGTCCGCAACCTAAAGGATTTGTAGAAATGTCATTATTAATGATTAACGGAAAAAAAGGTTTAGATAAAATTATTGTTAGTCATAGACCGCAGATTCTTTGGTATTTTATGATGATGCCTAATATTGATTATGTAGATTATGTAATTTATAACGACGGATTTACTAAATTTAAAGTTGATTATAGGGCAGTACGAATTAGTAGAACGGATATTATAAAAGATATAATGAAAATGATTGCGTCTTATAAAGTATATGAAGCAAATTATAAAGAAAAATTAAATCAAATACTAGCTATTTAATGGAAAGGTTTATAATTTTTATAGAATGGTGGACAAATAAAGTTCACGGCGACCCGATAACAAATGAGGAATTTGATAGGATTGCGCCTAAATTTGGCGTTACACCTATCGTAACAATTAAAAAGTAAATTATGGAAGAAAATAAAAACACGCATTGGCGTACAATTATGAACACTAAATTTTTAAGTGGCGACGAATTACCCGAGGACGGTAAAGTTGTTACCATAAAAGATTTTAGTAACGAAAAGTTCTTTAGTCCTAGGACAAAGAAAGAGGAGGACAATGTAATTCTTTTGTTTAAGGAATTAAGCAAACCTATGATACTTACTAATAGAAAAGCTAAACAAATTTCAAAGGCAATAGGCACGCCTTTTATGGGCGAATGGGCGAACAAACAAGTTCATATTTATCCCGTAATAGAAAAGCATTTTGGCGAAATGTTTAAGGTAGTTAATATTAAGAAAAATATAGTTGTTGTTAAGGAAGAATTAACACCCGATAGTGACAAATGGGACAAAGCAAAAGAAAGTCTTAAAAGTGGCGCTATAACTATCGAAAAGATTAAACAACACTATGAATTAAGCGAAGTTAACCGATTAAAATTAATAAAATAAATGAATAAACTTATAACTCAATTAAAAATTGATGTAGCGGAACAATTAAAAGACCAAAATAATATTTTTGTTAAAAAGTGCGTAAACTTTACCGTAGATATGGCGGAATACTTTGAGGCTATTTTAAAAGACGAAAATGATTTAGCGATATTTTTAGACCTAAATAAATATATGATAGAGGATTTTTGTACTAAAATTTTAGATGATGCAATAGAAATAGACCACGCTATCAATATTGCGTATACAGAAATATTAGATAAATATTATGACGATTTAGAAAAACTTACAATGATTGACGTTGAAAATGTTTTTAAAGATATTGTAAAGTTAAGAATTGTTGATATTTTACAAAGTTTAATGAATGAAATAGAAAAAGGAAATGATACGTAGAAAGTTTAGAAAAGTTGAGTTAAAAATATCCGACGTTATTTCGTCCGAAAGATGCGAAATACTTGGCGTTACTTTTAATAAAAAAAACGGTAAATATTACATTAAATATTTAGAACCGAATAACGATGAGGTTAAGACTATAAGCGGTGGTAAACAATATGTTGAAACGTTGTTTAGTAGTAGTAATAGAAATTTAAAAGAATTATTAATTAATAAATAAATAGAAAATGGAAGTAAAAGGTAAAGTAAAAATGATTGGCGATACTATGGAAATAGGTAGTAACGGCTTTAAGAAACGTGAAATTGTAGTTACAACAAGTGACCAATATCCACAGCACATTTTAGTTGAATTTGTGCAAGACAAATGCGATTTATTAAATAGCTTTAATATTGGGAATGATGTATCAATTTCTATAAATTTACGCGGTAGGGAATGGGTTGACAATGACGGTAAATCAAAATACTTTAATTCAGTTCAAGGTTGGAAAATAGCAAATCAAGACCCTTTAGCAGTATAAAATGAGAGGCGACTAGTGAAATCCTACACAGTCCTTGTATGTCGGCATACCGTATGCTATTAAGGTGTCGCCTGTAGTTCTCATAATACCTTAAAATGCGGTAATGGACTCCCCCCGAAAGGGGGGATTAATTTAACAATATGAAAATAACACTAAGAGATTATCAACAAATTGATTACGACAAAATTTTAGTCGCTATAAATACTTACAAAAGTATTTTAGTATCAGCAGCTTGTGGCTATGGTAAATCTGTTTTAATAGCGCATTTATCAAACACTTTGCGCGGGCGTGTTTTAGTTTTAACACATAGACGCGAGTTGTTAATGCAGAATAGTAAGTTAATAGACGACTACGGCGTTTTAGACGCTAAAAACAAAAAGACAGCACCTTTGAAAGATTGCAAGGTAGTTGTTTCAATGGCACAAACAATTGTGCGTAGATTAGAAAAATACGGAAGTGACTATGTTGGACAATTTGATACTATTATTATTGACGAATGTCATTTAGATTTTTTTGCAAAGATATACAATATTTTACCGCACAAAAATAAGATAGGATTGACAGCTACACCCGTTATAGAAAAAAAAGAAACAAAAAAAGTTAACGGCACGGAAATGGTTAGAAAACTATCTTTGCGTGACGAATATGATTTTTTAATACAAGGTATTTCAGAAAAAGATTTAATTGAAAAAGGTTTTTTAGTTAAGGATATGAATATCGTATTGACACCTCCAAACTTAAATGAATTAAAGAACAGTAATTCAAACCCAGACGGTTATACTAGTGAAAGTTTAAATCAGGTTTTTGGAAATCACGCATCAATAGAAACTTTATATAATGCTTATGATAAATATGGTAAAGGTAAAAAGACAATTATTTTTAACCCAACTACAAAAACAAACCTATCTACTTACGAGTATTTTAAAGAAAGGATTGGGGAAGATAAGGTTAGACTTTTTGACTCGGTAAATAAATCCGAATATACAAGACAAGAAACGGTAGAATGGTTTAAATCTATACCCGATGCAGTTCTTTTAAATGTTGGTGTTTTTTCGGTTGGTTTTGATGTGCCAGAATTAGATGTTATATTGTTTAACAAAAAGACTAAATCACTACAATTGTTTTTACAAATAGCGGGTAGGGGAAGTAGGACAAGTGGCGGTAAAAATTACTTTACTTTTGTAGATATGGGATTGAATATAGAACAGCACGGACGTTGGTCTAAATATAGAAATTGGTCTAAATACTTTGTTATTAACGAATGGAAAAACAAACGAGCTACGGACTTGTTACAAGTTTGGGAATGTCAAAGTTGCGGACATTACAACTTACAAGGAACGGTTTATAACGACGTATTGGATTGTATGTGTTGCGGTGGATGTGGCGCACCTAAACCAAAAAAAGAACCAAACAAAAGGTTTATAAAAGGCAAGTTTATAACTATGGGCGAGCCTACATTTCCTAAAGCAAATAAATTAATAGAACACGCTAAAAGACATAATGGCGACGGAACAATGGTTTTAAATATGGCGGAAAAACAAATTGTAGATTTATTTCTTTTTTATACGGATAGGGAGGATTTTTACAATAGGGAAACTAAATATATACATAGAATTTCGGAGATATATAGACCTATATATTTTAGTGTTATTAACGACAAAGAATTGAAAGGAAAACATAGGCGACTATCAACACAGCTTAACCGCATTATAGATAAAGTAAAAGCTCTTTACGACTAGTTTTTTATAGCGCACTATACCTGTACAAACCTAGTTTTTTATGGCGCGCGTTAACTTACTCTAGCTAGTTTTTTATGGCGCGCTCGCTAGTTTTTTATCGCGCGTTTTTTATGGCGCGCTCTCGCTGGTTTTTTATGGCGCGCTTCCGCGCTGTCGCTCTTTCTAACTAGACCAAACCACAGACCTCGAGAGCTAAAAATATTTCCGACTGGAAACCACAGACCTCGAGAGCGCATACCCCAATTTAGCGCTCCCCAAAACGCTTCCCTATTCGCGCGACTATTAAAGGAACTGCGCGCGCGTATAAATAATATATTTGTAATAAACAAATTTTTAACAAAACTTTAACATTTAAAATTTTAACAAAACTTTAACATTTCAATTCTTGTTTATATGGTTTAATCTATTATATTGCGGTATATTAATTTTTATAAAAACAGCGAATTTATGGAACAGTTTAAATTAAACGAGCAAGCATTATTTTTAAACTTGCTTAAAAACCGAAGTGTTAATCAAGGTCAACCCGAACAGGTTTATCAAATGCCTTTTCAATGGTCGCCGTCGGGCATATCTTACGAGGGTCGATTAGTATTCAAGACAGTTTTTTCGGAAACACTATCATCGACATCAGCTATTACTAATGTAGACGACGACAAAATAAATAGTCTTATATCTAGTATGGTTGGCGATTTTATTCAGTATAAGCACGGCGTCTTTTCTAGAGTTGTCAAAAAACTTGACGAGAAACGTTTTTATCAAATACGTAGTTGGTTTATTACAAACTTTGACGACGACAAGTTGCCAGGTTTTGTAACCAGAACAGGTTTTGGTGTTGGTAGTGGTTATATAGATTATCAAATTGACGGCAGGGCTTTAATTACAGTTGATATTGACAAAAGATTAAGCAACAAAGAATATTCAGCTTTGGTTGACGAAAGACTTTTTCACTTACTTGACAGTTCCGATAATATGCGATGTGTTAAAATTGACACAGCATTTAGAAGTATTTTGGCAGATATGACGGATTGGTCTTTTAGAACGGTTAATAGCTTATCGGAGCATTACTTTGATTATGACGTTAACGAAAATCAGATATTTTGTAAGTATCTTAACGGACACGAATCAAAGACTTACACAGTTGGCAAGGGTTTAAAACGCATTGCATATCTTATGGAACAAGATGACAGTATATTGACCGATGCCTTTATCAAGGAGTTTTCTATGAAAATTAAAAATTGGGGTAAAGGTACTTTAGAAGTTGTTGGCGGTTGTGACATAGCGCATTTTTACCACGGCGACCAGTATTGCCGTGATTCCGATACGGGTAGTCTTTCTAGCAGTTGTATGCGTGGCGACGACTATCAGCAATGTATTGATATGCTTTATTCGGATAACGCGAGTATGTTAATATTGCGTTCTAATAGCGATACCAACAAGATACTAGGTCGAGCTAACTTGTGGGTGTGTGACGACGGCACAAAATTTATGGATAGAATATATTGTGCGGAAGAAAATATGCAACAGTTCAAGGATTGGGCAAATGATAACGGCTACTATCACAAGGGTCGTCAGTCTTATTCTAGACCGTGGCTAACCGTGTTAAACGGCAAAAGTAAGGAGCAACACTTAATGCAAATTACTTTAGATAGCGTTGACGGTTATGACGATAGCGATTTGCGAGCGCCTTATATGGACACTTTCAAATATCTAAATGTAGATACCAATGTGTTGCAGAATTTTGCACCGCCACGTGGCGACGACGGAAATTGGTTTTACCTTGAGGGTACTTGTGGTTACGGCGAAACTATCAACACCGATTATTCAATGCAATACGAAGTATAGTTATGGACGCAAAAATAATATTCATATCGGTTTACTTTTTACAGCTTACGATTTGGTGCATTTACAATATGTATCGACGAGACTAATTATTAACTTATTAAATCACATTAAAATGATAAATTTAGAAAAAACATTAAGAGTACAAACGTCATCATATAAAAATAAAAATATGTTGCGTTATATTAAGAAGCAACTATCGTCGCTAGGCGCTAGTTATGACCAGGATAAGCACGGTAACATTTATGCTACCAAAGGCGAGTCGGACACGTATGTTTGCGCGGTAGCACATACGGACACAGTTCACAAGTTAGTGCCAAAAGCTAACTTTAAAATTTACACCGACAAAAACATTTTGTTCAGCGTTGACACGCGTACATACAAGCGTTGCGGTATCGGTGGCGACGACAAGGTTGGAGTTTATGTGGCGTTGCATATTATGTCACAAATGGACGCGTTCAAGTGCGCTTTCTTTGTCGACGAGGAGGTTGGTTGTGTCGGTTCAAGTCACGCCGATGTTAAGTTTTTTGACGACGTTATATTGTGCGTTCAAGCAGACCGCAAGGGTGTGCGCGAAATTACATCTAGTATCAACGGCACGGAAATGTATTCCGACGCATTTGGTACGAGTATTGCGCATATTATCAAGACGCATAACTTTGTTGAGGTTAATGGCGGTACTACCGACGTTGGGGAATTAGGCGACAAGTTATTGAGTATTCCGATGTTCAATGTTGCGTGCGGTTATTACTTACCACATAGTAGCGACGAGTATGTTAACACTATTGACGTTGACGACACGATTGCCTTTTTACGAGATGTTATTGACTTTGTTATAGCGACACCACCGACGGACACTTGGACTAGACCCGAGTATTCTTATGGTAATACTATGTATGGCGGTTGGGATGCTTGGGATTATGGAGGATATGGTAAGTCAATTAATAAGACTACTAAAAACAAGTTTAAGCGTAAGTCTTTTGAGAACTACAAGTGGGATGAGCATAGAGCTTGTTGGGTAGACAAAAAAGAAAAAGACGATAAGACTAGTTGCCAGGTTTGTAACGGAAGTATGGTTGACACATATCAAGGCGATGCTTGGTGTAGGGAATGTGGAAGTTGGCAACAAACAATCTAGCTTTTTAGTTTCGCAGTTTTTTAGCTAGTGCGTAAACGGTTGGTTTTTTAATCAGCCGTTTTTTAGCTAGTTTTTTATCGCGCTGTGGAGCGTTTTTTATCGGGCGCGTTTTTTACCGCGCGAGCATGCTGTTTTTTAATATCTGCTTTTTTATCTCACTAGTTTTTTACCGCGCGATCTCACTAGATAGCTCACTAGATAGCTTCCTAAACCTTTCTGTCTAGCATTTCTTCTAACAACAGCACTCGAGAGCGCAAATAAACTTTAACATAATTTTAACAAAATTTTAACATTTAGATTTATTCTACTTTTGTACTTTTGACCCGAACAAAAATCTATATATTATGTTTATCGCAACAGCAATAACAGTTTTATATTTTTCAATTATTTATTTAACCCTAAAATAACATTATTATGAAGACATTAATTACATTTTTATTGAGCTTTTCAATCGTATCATTAACATTCTTAAACGAGCCGTCTAACTTTATACCGCTTCTATTTTTAGCGTGTTTTATTAATCTGGCTTTAATTGGGATTAAAACTCGCGTAAAAACTCCCATAAATCAAGCTTAATTTTTAGCGCCATTTTTTACCTCGCGTGTTTTTTATCGCGCGCACTGTGTAGAAATCTGGCGCTATATTTTTGCCTATCTATAACGGGAGCACTCGAGAGCGCAAAAATACCCAAAAAAACTTTAACAAAATTTTAACATTTCCTTAACACTTTTATATTGCCTTCGGTTGTATGTTTGTATTGTTGAATCGAACAAATGACATTCAATATAATTAAAATCACATATTATGAATAAAGTACAAGTAATTAGTAAAATTGAAAGTTTAAACGTGTTAACCCCTAACAAGTTAGCAACGTTAAAAGGTAAACAAGTAAAGGAAATCGTTGCGTTTTATCACGCTACTTTGTGCAACCTTATCAAACCATTAGGGTTGCCCGATAATGTTAGCGCTACATTATCAATTCAACGCCTTGAAACGTTGGCGGACAACTACAAGCAAACCGATAAAGCGCATAAGACGACGTTTAAAGCGGGCGCTTTAGGGTTACGTCAAACCGCCGTAATTAACGCGGTTAACGATATTAACGACGGCAAAATTAACGGGGTTTCTTTTCCTATTGATATAAAGCAATTCAAGAATATCGTTTGCGGTTATTATGCAAGTAAATATTTTGTTTTAAACGATATGCAACCGCAAAATTTAGCATCCGTCGAAACGTTATTCAATGCGGGTTTAATTTCGCTTATTGACGGGGTCGACGAAAAAACCGTCTTAGACCAATTAAAGAAAAACGGTTATTTTGCGGGCGCTAATTCATATAGTGCAACCCACAAAAATAGCACAACAAACAATGATATTTTTACCTTTGTTTTGGCTAAAGATGGCGCAAAATTGACTTTTACCGCAAAGTAATAGTCCAATACTAGCGAAAGTTTAAAAGCCCTTAGAATTAATTTCTAAGGGTTTTTTTTTGGCTTTTTTTCAAGGTGGGGGGGGGTCGGATGCTACTCCTCCGCAGACCCCTTTCTCGGATAAAATTCAAATAAATCAGACCATACTTCGGCTTGCACTTCATCGAACTGGATTGTTTCGCTGCAGATCGTCAGCCCTGTGGAGCAATCCTTGTGGCTGCGGAGGACTGTGTGTGTATTTATGTGAGTAGGTAAGAGTGGTTGCCAAACTTTTCGTGTTAAAAAATGGCAACTCGAAGGCAACCCTTGTCATTCCTGGGGTTTAGCCAAATTGCCTTTCTTCTTCTTTTTTTTTTTTTAAAAATATACAGAGTTAGGCAAAACGGTAGAATGGGGGTTGGCGTGTTAAAAAAACCAGCGGTTGTGTTTTAGTGAAAGTTAAGCAACTTACAAAAAAACTCTTGTCAGTGTCAGTGTTTTCGGTGGTTGCCTATGTATTGCCTTGGTAAAAATGGGCAAGTTAGGTTTGGCAACAAGGCAACTTGGCTTGGGGTAGAGTAAGTTTTGGAGATTAAATATGTTAATAAATATTATATTATCTTTGCATTAGATTAATTTAACT
>Ga0209535_1002936_pt1 | contig 11047 bp, 16 predicted proteins | sample LinPmetageLP28_FD_184041 | JGI IMG/M metagenome (GOLD analysis project Ga0209535, IMG submission 184041) | Marine viral communities from the Pacific Ocean - LP-28 (SPAdes) (version 2) | ecosystem: Environmental > Aquatic > Marine > Oceanic | place: Pacific Ocean | collected 2009-08-22
TGGCTATTTTCTCTTAATATAATTAGCCAAACGAGAACCACACAATCCTAAGACATAACTAATATATTGTTTTAAAATAAAATGGTTTAAAGACTTAAGACATATATTATATAAGAACCAAAATGAAAACATCGCAAGAATACAAAAACCTACGATTTAAAATGGAGACCTACATCAATAATATTGATAAACTATTTAAATCACAACAAAAAACTATGAACAATATTTTAATAACCATTAATAAATTCTCAATTGATATTGAAAAAGATGACTTAATAAAAATTTATAATAAAATGATTGAAAAACGATTTATATTAGTTAATAAATTATAATTTTTTAAATCGTTCGTACATTAAATGAATATCATTAGACATTACTTTTAAATTTGCTGTTGAATTTGCTTCAACTTTCCAAATGTTAGCATCTAAATTATCTAATTTATTTTCTAAATATGTTACTCTTTCTATTAAATCATCAAGGAGTAATATTCTATTTAAATCTTTGTTAATAAATTCATGAGTTGGAGATTTCTTAATAAATATATTACCCATAATATTAATTTATTTTATTTTATAAACTTTTTTTGAATGCTTCAAATCCAGCTTTATCTGCTGATGCCTTTTTAACACCGCCCATTTTTTTAACATATTTATTCCAAGCTGAAGGAGCTCTTGGTTTCTTTTCTTTTTTAGGTTTAGGTTCTTCTTTAGTTTTTTTTCTAAATCCTGTTTTTGGCTGATCTTCTTTTTTAGGTTGATCTTTATCTAAATATAATGATAAAGCTTTTTCTAATGTTGGAATAAATGGTGTCGTTGTTTTAGCATCTTTACATTTTGGATCATTTAAAAATTTCCCTATTATTTCCATTTTTTCTTTCAAATCGGCATTATTTTTAATTAAAAATTTATTTTTAGAAAATACGCCTTTATTTTCAGTATAAAATTTTATTACCTTTTGTGCTTGTTGTAGAGCATTGCCACAATCAAGGGATAATTGTTTTTTAGGTGCTTTAGCTTTTGGTGCTTTAGCTTTTGGTGCTTTTTTAGGTTGATTTTTAACTAACGCTTTACCTTCTTTTATTTCTTTTTTAGTATATTTACCTGGAACCATTAAACTATCTTTTATTTCTTGGGCTGATGCGGGTTTTGGTGCTTTAGCTTTTGGTGCTGGGGATTTATATACTGGTACATCTTGTTTTAATAATCCCATTTTATCTAATAATAAAATATGTTCAATTAATTTAGCTTTAGAATGTCTTTTTTTATCTTTACTTAGTGCTAATTTTGGTGCTATTTCACTTTTAACTGATCTAATAACAGCATTTAAATTTTTAATTGGGTGAGTTTCTAATCTCTCTTTTAAACTGGACATAACTATATTAAATACTAAGGTTTTTTTTTTAGAAAAAAAAATATATATATATTAATGAATGCTAAACAATCTATAATTGCTTATTGTAAATTTAAAAATATTCAAAATAGAGGATTCTTAAAATATGGTTACTATAAAAGAATTATAGGCTATATTTTAGATTATTACAATGATTATTTTATTAGAAAAACCTTTTTATCTCTTGTAAATGAAGGTTATTTTATTAAAAAGAAAAATATTAAAAAAAGTTATGTTTATAATTTTAATCCTAATCCTAAAAAACCAGAAAAAAAACAAATTGATCCATCACGTTTTATTATTACTTGGGATTGAGTTCAAGATTACTCTAAAATAATTTCTGGATCATTTTCTTTTAAATTATTCTGTATATTTTTAGAAATATCTGGTGGCGTTCCCTTAACAACTTCTAAAAATACGCAATTTTTCTCTTGTAATATATGACCATCAACGAATGAATTGTCTGGATTTGTAATCTCTATGTTAAAATCAGATAACATCATTGGAGCACCGCTATGTTGATAAATTAAAGAACCAGCGCCTTGATCACTTGTAAATGAGTTGGCAGTGTAATATCTATTAACTATACTCTGCGTATCTCTGCTAGTTGTTAATCTTCCGCCAACTAAATTTTGTTCTATATTATTGCCGATTTTTACTTTAAAAAATCCTTCATCGGCTATTGCTGTATTGTATACACGAGTAGCAAATAAACTAGTTGAATCGCTTGTAGAGATAACAGTATCTTCTCCAAGACCTTTATAGTTATTATAAATTGGTTGACTATAAAAATCTTCGTGATGTTGTACACCTATATCAAGACCTGGATATGCTCCAGTAACGTTGACGCCATCAGCAACTTCTATACTGAAACTATTAAAATCAGTTGGAACCACGGGTGCTCCACTTGGATTTGGTTGAGAAATTTTAGCATTAAATTTTGGTTTAATAATACAATCGCCGAAGCCTAAACTATCATACCAGAATGTTGTAGGATTCATAGCTAAAATACCTATACCGCTATATCTTAAAGGCAATCCTGTCTTAGCGATAAATACCTGTGGCTGACTCGGGGCATTTAAATTAGGAAACGTAAAGCCGTCATTATATTCAACACATGGTACCGCATCATAAACCCTATCGGCAGGTGCTGAACTAGAACTCGTAGAGTTACCATAAATCGGAAAATGAGCAGTATCAATTTTAATTTTATTCTCTTGTGGATCTAGTTGAAAATCAAATTGATTAGTGCCTATCCATCTATCTAATGCTGGTCTATATGGCGAGGTGTTTTCTTCTGCTCTCATAGTTGCTATTGGGTATTCAAAATAATGTTTACCATTAATATCAATTTTAGTATCATTACCATCTGTTGATGTTGCTGTTTGACCTGAAGCTCCAACGAATGCTTGATCTATTGTTACTGCTGGGGTTTGTGCTGCTCCTATGTCTTGTAATTCTTGATAGTTTTTTAATACTGTAGTTAAAAATGGACTCATAACTGGGAACTCTTGACCTGGTGTAGCCATATTACTTGAGTAATCATCACTTGCCATGCCCGTAGCTTCTGCGTTACTAACTAAATTATTTATCAATTGGGTTAATTCACTTGGTGTGTAATCGCCTTTTGGAATTGTGAAGGGTAGCGTGAATTGTTGTGGTGTGTAATATTTCTCAGTGTTGTTTATAATCTTTTTATATGGGTTAAAATCAACACTTTTAATTTGAGATGCGGGTGTTATACCAGTATCAAATGGTACTAAACGAATTTCTGGTGCTGTTGCGGTTCCTTTACATTGAACATCTAAACTCCATTTTCCTTCATCATTAAAAACCTTCCATTTATATTTTCGCTTTTTCGTTCCCATCGGTGTTTGTGCTCGTGCTGAATAAGGTGCTGCTCCAGGAGTTAAGGGCGTATATTCCCAGTTTAAAGTAGTTCCTCCATAATATCCCAACCCGTCACTTTTAATGATCGGCTCAATATCAACACCAGTAATAGACCAGTTTGTGCCTCCAGGTGCTTCGCTTGCTTGGGCTAACCAGTATAATTGATTATCACCAGCAAATCCTTGATCAACGACTTCTTTAGTATCATTCTGTGGCCATATTCTTAATTTGTTTTCTAAATCACCTGATGGGGCTGGACTTTGTTCCCATGTATAATCTTGATCTTTATTATAATTTTGTAAATACATAGCACAGGTTATTGACGCATCTATGTCTTCTTGAACATGAATCTCGCCAGATGCTGATGCCGATGTATCAAGGTATACAGCCTTAATGGTTATTTGGTCACCGTCTTCTATCTCAATCGCACGATCAATTGTAGATTTCCAAACCCCATTTTGATCAGTTCCATCTGGTAATTGTTTAACGCTGGTCGCCTGGGCTTGTCTTAATTCAATTATTGTTGATGAAGATACACTCATTATTATATAATAAGCAATATAAAATAAAATTAAATTAATCGCAATACTTTAAACTTTAAAAAAGTTTTAACAAATAAAAAGACTAAACGTCGCATAAATCACATTTTAAAACATTTTGTAAATTACAAACATTACAAAGTACTCCCCGAACACAGCCACACTGGTGGCAATGATCTAAACATTTAGAGTTATGAGCTGGTTTAGATCCACGATACGCTAGTTTTTTTTTACAATCTTTATTATCGCAATAATGTGTTTCCATAACTATATCATACATAGCATCATAATCACAAATGATTTTATTTTTAAATTTCCAGTCCCAAATTCTATGTTCACGGTGTCCTTTTTCACTATTTCTATATTTGGCTTTACTTATTCTTATTTTTTCTTTCCTATTTTTCTCTTTATCTTCATTAGCAATTGCTTTAGTCATTTGTTCTTCTTCTTGATATTTACTCATTAATTAAAGTTAATAAAAAATTATACTAAGTTTTACGCATAAACAATACGGTATCCGCTAGATGTTACATTCAACATTTTAGATACCTCACCATAGAGATTAACATTAAGAGCCGCATTTGTTGCCGCTTTAGCACTAGCATCACGATTATTAGTTCGGCTAATAGATGTCTGTAGTTGAGCCACACGAGCCCCGAGTCTTACACAGATAAAAGATTGCTGACCGCCTGTATTCGCATCATCAAGATTAGCTGCGGTTTTATTCCAGGCATAAAGATTAGATCCTGGATAAGCATTAATAGACCCCCATTCGTCACTCAACATTCCAAGAACTTCATTAGGTCTGGTCATTCCTTGAAAGCCAGGTAGAATAGGTGTACCATTTAAAGTTATCTGGACTTTTTCATTAAGGACTGCTTGTGAACTAGCAACAGCACCGAAGCCTAAAACATCTGCTCCATTTTGTTCTAAAAGTTTATTTTGGATCTGTTTAGTAATTAAAAGTCGTTCAACAAATTTACCTTTAAACCCTAATGACTGATTAACAGCGTTTTGTGTTGCGACTTCGGTTACACCAAATCCAGCGGTATTTACAGCATTTATAGTGTAATTGTCTTGCTCAATTTCTTGCCACATTATAGGCTCAGCACTAACTTGGGCGATCGCTGCTTGAACTGCTGCCGCATTGTTGTTAACATCAACAGCAAGAACAGGACGCTGAATATCAATAGTAGCTGAGGTTTGACCGAGAATTTGCGAAGCTTGTTTGCCGTCAAATTCAATTTCAATACGAAGATTTTTAAAAATTGATGTTGGCAAGACTGTTAATTCATTCAATATAGGGAAAACCTCACGTAGGTCAAGGTAAGCCAGTGTAGTTGTATCTACTGTTGTGTTAGCTTGTCCTGGTGAATATACATGAGATACTTTGTTATCATCACTGGCAATTTCAAATCCTAATTGATTTCTTTTTAAAAAACTATCTTCACTTTTATTAGTTGCGTTAGTTCTATTACAATTTTTAAAGAATAGATAAGGGGCAACATTACGAATCCCACTTAATTCAGTTCGTGCGTCCATTAGTCTAATGTTTTTAATAATAGCAAGTGCGCCTAATCCTTGTGAATAATCTTGAGCTGAGTCACTAACAAGACCGATGTTAAGGAGTCTTAAATTAGATCCATAAGCTAATTTAGTTCCATCTAATTCAAAAGCACATCGTTGGTTTGGTACAAAAGATACTGGATCTAAGTACATCGTTTCAACATTTCCATTATAAGCCATTTTATAATTATATAAAATAAAAAAAATAAAAATAATTAATTAATTTTAAAATAAAAAGTTCTCGTTTGGTTAATTTCTCTTAATATAATTAGCCAAACGAGAACCCATAAAAATGTTGGCTTAACTTTTAATTAATAAAGTCATTACTGCTTTACCATTAATATTAATTGGATTAAATTCTTTATTAAGAACCCTTAAATTTAAATTCTTGATCTCAACATCAGTTGAAAAATCTAAATCAATATATACCAGTTCATTAGGTTCATATTCTAAAAATCCGCTATTATCATTTTTAGGTATTGTTGCTAAAATGCTTAATTGTCTCCCACGATTTGCTATAGATGCTGGGTTAGATGAATTCTGTCCGTAATTTGTCCTACTAGCATCATAACTATCTAAAGCATAGCTATCTAAAATTACTATGAAGTTATCACTATTAACGACTTGATGTTGTTGTTCTGGTGTTATATTAAATTGTAAAAATGGTGTTATAAGATCTATACCTTCTGTTAGTGGTAATCCTAGTTTATATTCAATATTAGATGAATATTTGTTTTCATCGTAACCTAAAAATCTTAATATTTCACCATTTGTTGAAACTGTTGGATCTTGTAAATCAAAAAAGGTCGCAAATCTCGCATCTAATAGATCTGGTATAACACCACTAAAGAATGAGCTAATAGCATTATAAGCGTTAGGTTGAGCGAATCCGCCGAGATTTTGAGATAATCCAGTACGAGCAAAGTCTTGATTTCCTATCATTTCTAATGAGTCCATAGTTAAGACTGGTCTTCCAACCATACAATTTGTCGCATTTGATTTCAAATATATATACGGATATAATGGTCTAAATGCGTCACTTGATGGTAAAGTATAAGAAAATAATTCATTTCGTACCCCAACGCCCCCACCGTCGCTGGTATTCCATACACAAGCTGTTATTACATTTTTATTACGTTGAAATATAATATGGTCGTGAGTCAATGGATTAGTATCTACGCTAATATCAAATTTAAATGGCTGTGTTGTTGAGGTTTGTTCTACATTTGGCACTGTTGGACTAATAAATCTATAAGGAGCGTCATTTTTTTCTACTAATACTTCAAAATCTCTGCTTGTGGCTTGGATTTCGCCTCTCATTTCGGTATTATTTTTTATATTAGTATACGATAAACCAATTCCAAAACCATGTGTATTATCAGCTCCAGCGTGATTTAGTAAATTTTCAATTCTACACATAAACATAGATGAACCTTTACACCAAACAAAATCCGTTGATAAAGGACAAATATAGTTTTGTCTAGTTGCTATATTAGCAGCTTCGGCTGATCTCATATTACCCATCGTTGTTAATGGGTTATTGCTGGTTTCAATAAATATGCTTTCGTCTTGTGAGGTTGGACTCTTATATGAAATATCAAATAGAGATTGATTAACAAAGTCTCGCTCGGTTCCATCATTATTCATAAAAGGCATAATCATCGGCGTATATTTAAATTTAGTTAATACTCTCTCGCCTTCTTCAACAACTTTAAATGATGAATAAACATCGCCATCTAATGGTGTTGGTTGGTCAACACTCAAGCATCCGTTCAAACCTGCTTCATAATCTTTGTAAAAATCCCTATAATTAGCATTATTATAGGACTTACTAGGCAATTCATATTCTAATGTGTTATTTATTCCTTCAGCCAGATTATATTTAACTGTATTATTATCTGCGGTAATTTGTAAAACTTCAAATTCGGCATTGAATGTTAAATTTTGTAATGCTATAGATGCGTCTTTACTAACAGATATACCAGCATCTAAATTAGATTGGAATATAGCACTCGGATTTTCAGTAGTAAGTCTAACTAATTTAACCATTATATATAGTTATATAATATTTTATTTTTAGTTTTTATACTTTTTTGTTAAATCTTTTTATAATAAGTTTCGGCTATTCCTAAACTATGATCGGCTTGTTTGCTTAATTCATGTTTTTCATTAGCATTTAAATTGGCATCTATTTCTCTATTTTCATATATTTTTCTTAGCATTGTACTATTCATATTATCGCCGAATTTAATTAATAATTCTTTTAAAATTTTACTATAATAAGTTATATCAATTTGTTTAGTTTGTTTATCATTTAAAAATAAAGGCTCATTATTTTTTATCTTCATTTTTTTAATATACAATAAGACAAATTCTTTAATCTTTTTATTTAATGGGTATGTAGCAACGGATCTCTGATTTGTAGTTGTATTGCCCACCCTGCGAATTCCACCAGTGGTTTTACTATGCTGTATGTATAACTCATTACGATGTAAGTATAAATAATTTTGTTTATTATCTGGTGGTGGGCGACGATTAATCCAAACATATAGAGAAGCATATTCTATTACTCTTAAAACAACATAATATTTTAATCCATCTTTTTCTTCATAATTATTTAACATTAGATTTAATATTAAATAATTTCTCATACCATTTAAATTAGTTATATCTGGTTTGTAATTCTCAGCAAATTCATTTAATTCATTCCAGGTTACAGTCATATTTTTTTCTTCATTTTCTGTTTTGATATTAGTTCCAGCTTTAGAAGTAATTTGATTTCTTAATTCATCACCGACCTCAGTTAGGAGCTTATAAAGATTATTATATTTTTTAACATCTAAACTAGCTTTGTTTGCTTCTAATAAACTTCTTACAGCTGATAATCTCTGATTTTTAGATTGATTTGATCCATCTAATAAAATAAAATTTAAATCTTTTTCTCGTTTTGCCTTATTAACTAGACGAGTTATAAATTTGAATATATTAAAATCATTCAAGTTGTTATTCAAGAATATCTTATTTAACTGATTAGCATATAATTTACGACTTTGAATGCTTAAATCAGGTCTTATTTCTTCTAGATAATTTTGGAACTGCGTCTTAAAATTTAAATAACTCATTATATATTATAATCTATTATAATATTTAAATAAAAATGAACGATATATTTTTTTTGTTCTAACTTTTTTTAAAAGTTGTTTTATCTTTTAAGTGGCAAGTACATTTTTTACCTTTATTTTTTGGACACATTTTAGAGCTTATATTATGAAATATTTGTTTTAAAGTTATTTTAGGTTTAGGTTTTTCTTTTTCAATTAAATCTCGCAAATTTACGTAACTATTTGTCGGCATTATATAATGTTAAAATATATTTTTTATACTGTAATTTGTATTTTTGTTGTTTTGATTGTTTTATTAGTAATTTAATTTTTTAAAATAAAATATAATCTATATATATAAAATCATAATGGCTTATCAATGTTTATTTTGTGAAGAGAGAACTAGAACATCTTATTGGAGTAATTGGTGTCCCGATTGCTCCCAGCTTCGTCGCATGTTATTATTATATGATCCTAAAAAATGTACTGATATATTAAAAAGAACACTTACTAGAGATGAGAAACAAATTGACTATAAAATTAGTCAAGAGCAAAAATCATTAGTTAATAAAGAAATAACTGAAAATAAAGATGATACAGATGAGTCTTATATTAAGAAACCAGAAACTCGTAGCACTAAAAAAAAATAATTACATTCTAGGTTTTATTTTAGGTCTTACTATATGTCGTCTTATAGATTGCGTAGAATTTGATATGACTTTAATAGGTTTAGTAGGTTGTACTAGATTTGATGGTTGACTGGTTCTCATCGGTGGTGGTGGTGGTGGTGGCAGTACTTCTGGCTCAGGCTCAGGCTCAGGCTCAGGCTCAGGCTCTTTTTCAACTCGCTTTTCAATTTTAGGTGGTTTAGGGATTATATCCTGTAAAGTTAATGAATCTAATTTTTTTTTTAGGGCAGCGATCTCTCTGTCCTTCGCTTCTTCTTTTTCAGCTTTAGCTTTAATATGTAAATCTAAAATTTTGTCCACTTCCGCATCATCTTTCTCTTTCATTATTTTTTTAGCCTTTGCCTTCTTACCTCTTTTTAATTGAGATGCCTCCCGAGCTTTTTTTAATGAGGCTAAACATTTGGCTTTATGCTCTGCGGTCATAGCCTTACGAGGTTTTTTTACCTTCTTTATGGGGGCAATCACTTCAGCGTCTTCAATTTCTAGTTCTAATTGATCCAATTTTGACTCATACTCTTCATTTTCCATATTTATACAAATAGATCATAAAATAATTTCAGTAAATTTGTGTAAAAATACAATAAAAATCCCCAACATTTTTTAGATTTATAAGGGTTTTAATCGCCATTTAAGTTTTATGGTGTGAAAGGATGCTAGGAATCTTGACTTTTTTTAAAAGTGGATTTATGTAGCTAAAAAAGTGGAAAGTTCTCGTTTGGCTATTTGCTTTTAATAAAATTAGCCAAATGAGAACCGCTCAAAATCTCAAAAATATATAATCAAAAAATGTTGGGAGAACCTGACTTAAAGATTATAAAATTTATTAATAAAATGACTAGATATACTGATTATTTAAAAGAACCAGTTTTATGTAAATACTGCGATAAATTCATTTCTAAAGGGCAAAGAGAGCCTCATTTAAAACGGAAAATTCATTTAGAAAATGTTTCTAAATATTATAATGATAAAGTTAATAAAAATAGTGAAGTCAAAGAAGGCAAAAAAAAAATATGATGCTCATTTTAAACTGGATAATGGGAAAGAAAAAGTTGTATCATTTGGTCAAGCTGGGGCATTAGATTACACAATACATGGTGATAATGATAGGAGAGAAAGATATAGAAAAAGACACGAAAAAGACCTTAAAACTAATGATCCAATGAGGCCTGGGTATTTATCTTATTATTTACTTTGGAATAAGAAAACCCTTAAGGCTTCAATAGCAGATTATAAGAAACGATTTAAATTGTAAGCCATATTATATTTTTTGATAAATTCATTTTATAACAATAATAAAAGCAATCAAAATTACATTTGTTTTGTACATTATTTCCATTTTTTATAAACTGGATTCTTTTTCTTGGAATAATAATTTGAAGCCCCTTGTCTTTCCATTCTCTAATATATGATGTATTAATTTTAACTTGAGGCATTATTAAAATAAATGGTTTATCTAATTGATGTAATCTGGTTAAAATTTCTTTACATTTGGAAAATGGTGGGTTGGAGCAAATCAAATCATATTCTGGTAATGTATCATTATTAAAAAAGTCAATTGGCTCGTGGATAACATTAAATCCTAGTTCTTGTAAATAAGTGCCTGATTTTCCGTCACCATAAAAACATTCCCATATTATTTTATCTTGTGGAATAAATTGTTTTATATTTTCCCAAGCATATTTAGGGGTCATATAGTCATCGTGTTTAATAAAGGTTTTAGTATGAAATCCAGCCATTTATATTATAAAGTATTAAAATTTTGATTCTTTAACCTTAGGTTTAATAGTTTCTGTTGTTGATATATTTTTGTATCCATTAGGCTTTTGCCAATAATGATAAGCAATAGCATAAGCTGTTGAATCCATTTATAATT
>Ga0209535_1002937_pt1 | contig 11039 bp, 10 predicted proteins | sample LinPmetageLP28_FD_184041 | JGI IMG/M metagenome (GOLD analysis project Ga0209535, IMG submission 184041) | Marine viral communities from the Pacific Ocean - LP-28 (SPAdes) (version 2) | ecosystem: Environmental > Aquatic > Marine > Oceanic | place: Pacific Ocean | collected 2009-08-22
CAACACAATACTATGTTGTTGGTTACAAAGGTACTTCACCTTATGACGCTGGTATGTTCTATTGTCCATATGTTCCACTACAAATGGTGAGAGCAGTTGGTCAAGATACTTTCCAACCAAAAATTGGTTTCAAGACTAGATATGGTCTTGTTGCTAACCCATTTGCTGAAACAGGTGCCATTACTGGTGCTCACACTCCAGTAAATGACGCTGGTTCTGCTAACGCTAACAGATACTACCAAAGAGTTAAAGTTTCTAACTTAATGTAATATCTTGTAGAGTTTTCTACAGAATACAAAAAGGGGGCTTCGGCCCCCTTTTTTTTGGCCTTTCCGAATGGATAAATATAAGTATGACAATTACAAGCACATACGCAAGACAACCAACAAAACTTGATTACGCTTCACCAACACAGTTTAAGTTTCAACTTACAAAACTGCCAAAGGTAGAATATTTTTGTACGGCTGCAAATATACCAGGTATTAGTATACCATCACCATCACAACCTACACCTCTTGCAGATATTCCATTACCAGGAGATACAATATCTTTTGATGACTTATCTGTTACATTTATGGTAGATGAGAACTTGGAGAACTACAGAGAGATACATGGCTGGATGTATGGTATTGGGTTTCCTTTTTCACGAACACAATTCGGAAGTCTTGTGGACGCAGGGAAAGATAGATTTCCAACACAAGGTAAAGATAGTTTAGTAACAGATCCTGGAAAAGTTAAATATGGTGCAAAGCCTCTAGGACCTATATTTTCAGACGCTACTTTAAATGTATTAACAAGTAAAAATAATGCCAATATAGAGGTCAGATTTAGTGATGTTTTTCCAATTAATTTATCTGGACTTGATTTTAACCAACAAGCTGATGATGTAAATTACTTATCGGCAACAGTATCATTTAAATATAAAATTTTTCAATTTGCTACAAAAGGTGCAAGTGAAACAACAACTACTGTTACTTAAAGCTTTACATTTTTATATAATTATGATAGGATATGTATATTATGGATTTAGAAAAATTACAAGAACAAGCTGATAAAGATTTAAAAATTAATGATAGTGAACTTGATTTAGAGTCTCTTAAAACACCACAACTTCACAATAAATATTTAAAACACTTAACAAAATTTAAATTAATGTTAAGTCGTGCTGAAGGCAATTTGTATAATACCAAAAGAGAACTTTGGGAATATTATACAGGTAAAGCAGACGCCTCAGTATATGCACAAAAACCATTCAACTTTAAATTGTTAAGACAAGATGTTGACCAATATATTCAATCAAATGAAGATTATATTAAGGCAAAACAAAAAGTAGATTACTTACAAACAACTGTAGATTTTTTGGATAGAACAATTAGGCAAATCACTAATAGAACTTTTACAATAAAAAATGCAATTGATTGGCGTAAGTTTACTAGTGGCGCTATCTAGATTTTAAAATGACCATCACCAGATATATTATTGTTGACAAGAAAGATGATGTCTATTTAAAGATAGAGGCAGACGCAGATATAAGAAGAGAACTAGGTCAATTTTTTACATTTGAAGTACCTGGTTTTAAGTTTATGCCTCAATTTAGAAATCGTGTATGGGACGGAAAAATAAGATTGTTCTCATATCAAACAGGCCAGATTTATGTTGGTCTATATCCATATATATTAAAATGGTGTGAAGACAATAACGTACAAGTTGTTGACGGAACTAAAATACAAGACACAAAGGTAGATGATAGTAAGGTTGATAAGTTTATCAAAGCACTAAATATTCCCTTTAAGGTCAGAGATTATCAAAAGGAGGCATTTGTTTATGCAACTAAAAAAAATAGGTGTTTGTTACTTTCACCCACAGCTAGTGGAAAATCTCTTATTACTTATCTTCTTGTTAGGTTTAACATTCTTCGGTTAAAAGAACAAAAGAAAAAGATATTAATAATAGTACCAACCACATCTTTGGTAGAACAATTGTTTAAAGACTTCAAAGATTATGGTTGGTCACCAGAGAAAAATGTACATAGAATATATCAAGGTCATGGTAAAGAAACAACTAAACCTGTGATTATATCTACATGGCAATCTATCTATAATTTACCTAAAAAATGGTTTAAAGATGTTGGTATGATTATAGGTGACGAAGCTCATTTATTTAAAGCTGTTTCATTGACAAAGATATTGACAAAGTTAGAAAAGTGCCCATATAAAATAGGTATGACAGGTACTTTAGACGGTAGTAAAACACACAAACTTGTATTAGAAGGACTATTTGGTACTGTAAATAAGGTTGTATCTACAACTGAATTACAAGAAAAGAAACAATTAGCAGATTTAAAAATATATTCATTGATATTAAAACATGGTTCTATAGAGTGTAAACATGCACACGGTTTTACTTATCAAGAAGAAATGGATTATATAGTACAATCAGATAAAAGAAATAAGTTTATAAAAAATTTGGCGGCTGGTTTACAAGGTAATACATTATGTTTGTTTCAGTATGTTGAGAAACATGGTAAAGACTTATACGAAATGATAAAAAACAAAGCAACAGATAAGAAGGTATTTTATGTTCATGGAGGAATTGACGCAGATGAAAGAGAAAAGATTAGAGAAATTACAGAGAAAGCTGACGGCGCTATTATTGTTGCGTCATATGGGACTTTCAGTACAGGCATTAACATTAGGAATTTGCATAACATTATTTTTGCTAGTCCTTCTAAATCTAGGATAAGAAATTTACAATCAATTGGTCGTGGTCTAAGATTAAAAGATAATAATGGTCATGCGACATTATACGATATAGCTGATGACTTAACTTATAATGGAAAAGAGAATTATACTTTAGCACATTTTAGAGAAAGGATAAATATCTATAGTGAAGAAGACTTTGATTATGAAATACACAACATAGAGTTAAACAATGAATCAGACAGTTAAAATAATTAAATTAATTAACGGTGACGACATTGTTACCGTTCTACCTACTGGTGACAAACAGTTACCAGATAATGGTCCTCTAATTAGATTAGACAAACCTTTACAAATTAAATATGTTCCTCAAATGACACCAATGGGGTTTAGAGATTATATTGCTATGATTCGTTGGACTAATTATACAAGTGATAAGGTTGTTACAATACCTAAAGATAAAATTATGACGATCACCAACGCCTCTCTTGAAATGTCTAATAGTTATTCTGAAATAGTTAAAAACTATGATGGACTAGACAAACCTAAAAGAGATGAGAACTATCATAGAAAAGAGTTTACGGCTGATGAAAATAAAAAGATGAATGAAATCTTTAGAGAATTAGATGATGATGAAGATGAACCTACGTTACATTAAGGATACAATGGACTTTAAAGATACTCTGGTGAAAACGGACACCGTTATTATACGCATAAAAAAAATATTGTCAACCGTGGATTGACCATTGACAATTTTGATAAAATATTATATAGTAAGGATATTATGGCACAAACAAAAAAAAAATCAGAACATTATGTTAACAACAAAGAATTCTTGGCCGCTATGGTCGAGTATAAAAAGTTAGTTAACAAAGCAAAAAAAACTGGAGATAAAAATCCTAGAGTACCCGATTATATAGGTGGTTGTTTTTTAAAGATAGCAAATCACTTATCATACAGACCTAATTTTATTAACTATACATACAGAGATGATATGATTAGTGATGGTATAGAAAACTGTTTACAATACTTAAACAATTTTGATGGAGAAAAATCAAACAATCCATTTGCATATTTTACACAAATAATTTACTATGCTTTTATAAGAAGAATACAAAAAGAAAAAAAACAAGTAACAATTAAACAAAGAATGATAGCAGACGCAAACTATGATGATTTAGTTTTACAACCTGGAGAAGATAGAGAATTTAAAAATCAGTTTACCGAGTTTTTAAGAAAGAATATGCCGGTAGAAGAAACTGCTAAAAAGACTAAACCTAAATCTAAAGCAAAAAAGAAAAAGAAATAATGAAAATAGCTTTGTTAAATGACACTCATTTTGGGTGTCGTAATGACTCACCAGCATTTATTGAATATCAAAACAAGTTTTATAATGATTTGTTTTTTCCTTATTTGCAACAAAATAATATCAAAACATTGATACATTTAGGTGATGTGGTAGATAGAAGAAAATTTATTAATCACAATACGGCACACAACTTTAAAAAAGTATTTTGGAATAGACTAGATGAATTAGGTATTGATACACATATTATTATTGGTAACCATGATACTTATTATAAGAATACAAATGAAGTAAATGCAATGCAAAATCTTGATATAAGTAAAGAGGCTAAAGTATATACTCATGCTACAACGGTAAACTTTGACAACTTGCCTATACTTTTTATACCATGGATTTGTGATGATAACGAAATTGAAACTATTAAAACTATAGAAAACACACAATCAACAATAGCTATGGGTCATTTAGAGATTAAAGGTTTTGAAATGCATAATGGTCATATGAATGATCATGGTACAGAAAAATCTATCTTTAAAAGATTTGAAAAGGTTATGTCAGGTCATTTTCATAAAAAATCAGATGATGGCCACATATATTATCTTGGTACACAATATGAAATGACATGGTCAGACTACAATTGTCCTAAAGGTTTTCATATATTTGATACAGATACAAGAGAGATATCTAGAATAGAAAACACAAATACCATATTTAAAAAAATAGTTTATAATGATAAAGAAACAAACTATGATGAGTTTGATATTACACCATATGACAAGTCATTTATAAAACTTTACATATCAAATAAAACAGATATAGATATGTACGAAAGATTAATGGATAGACTATACAACCATATTAACTTACATGCTATTGATGTAATAGAAGACCCTACGGATATTGGAGCTTCAGTGCCAGAAAATTTACTAGAACAAGGTGAAGATACACTTACATTTTTAGGAAATTACATTGATCAAATAGATGTTAAAATAGATAAACAAAAATTAAAAGAATTTGCAAAAGAACTTTACATGGAGGCTGGTGAGTGATACTATTTAAAAGAATATCATATAAGAATTTTTTATCTACTGGTAATCAACCAATAGAAATTGCTTTAGATATGTCACAAACTACATTAATTGTAGGTACAAATGGCAGTGGTAAGTCAACATTATTAGACGCATTATGTTTTGTATTATTTAATAAACCATTTAGAATTATTAAAAAAGAACAAATGGTCAACACTATTAATAATGGTGATTGTATTGTAGAGGTTGAGTTTGATGTGGGTACAAAGAACTATATTGTAAGAAGAGGTATTAAACCAAATTTATTTGAGATATTTTGTGATGGTAAATTAATTAATCAAGACGCCAACAACATAGACTATCAAAAATACCTAGAACAAAATATAATGAAACTAAATTACAGATCATTTATTCAAGTTGTATTATTAGGTTCATCATCATACGAGCCGTTTATGAAAATGAAACCAAGATATAGAAGAGAAGTTGTTGAAGAGATACTTGATATAAGAGTTTTTGGTCTTATGGATCTAATTTTACGTTCTCAACAGAGTGATTTACAAAAAAAGTTAACGGAGGTGAGGCACCAAGTAGAGTTAATAAAGACCAAGTATGAAACTGAAGCAAAATACTTAAAGACTTTGGAGACCAAAGGGAGCGACAACCTAACGGTACAACAAAATAAGATAGTAGAAAATGATGGAAATAAAGTAGTATATGAACAAAAACTACAAAAACTGAATGAAGATATTGCAGTTAGTCAAAATGCACTAAGTGGCCACGAAACGGTAAATAAAAAGATAAAAGATTTAGAAAAATACGAAACAAAGATAGAACAAAATCTGGATACACATAAGAAGACTTTAAAATTTTTCAAAGAGAATGACACATGTCCGGTGTGTACACAATCTATTGATACCAAATTTAAGGAAGAAAAATGCAATCACGAAACTACAACAATTTCCAAACTAGAATCAGGACTATCACAGCTCGTAGGAGAACTAACTGGTCACGAAGAGAAGTTGACTCAATTCAACCAGATGTCAAACAAGATACAAGAAATGAATGTAGAGATAGCGAAGATAAACGGAAGTCTATCAGCGTTAAAGAAACACAGCGATCAAATTCAGTTAGAGATTTCTACGGCTAGCCAAAAAGATGGTGACATTGAAAAGATAGAACTTGAACTAGTTAAAATGTCAGCAGACCTTGGTGTGGCAGACGGACACTTAACAGATGTACAAGAAGAAAAAGAATATGTTGATATATTAAGAGAAATACTAAACGACAAAGGTGCTAAAGCCCAAATTATTCGTAAGTATGTACCTATTATGAATGCTTTAATTAACAAATATTTACAAGCCATGGACTTCTACATATCATTTAATTTAGATGAAGAGTTTAACGAAACGGTTAAGTCAAGATTTAGAGATACATTTAATTATAATAATTTTAGTGAGGGTGAGAAGATGAGAATTGATCTTGCCTTATTATTTACATGGCGAGATATTGCTAGAATGAAAAATAGTACCAATACAAACTTATTATTGCTTGATGAGATATTTGATTCGTCACTAGATGGTCAAGGTACAGATGACTTCTTTAAAATCATTAAAACATTAGAAAAAGAAAACATCTTTATTATATCACACAAAGGAGATATACTATTTGATAAGTTTACTAATATAATTAAATATGAAAAAGTACAAAACTTTACACAATTAGGAACAATATGAAAGAACTAAAATTAATACCACCAAATGACCCTAGAGTACAAACTGCTATAGCACCTTTTACAGATGACATGTTAAAAGAACATGATTTTAAAGATAGAAAAGAATTAACAGAAGCTATGTTTACTTGTATGAATAAGTTTCATGGTATTGGTCTTACTTGTAATCAAGTTGGTTTACCTTTTAATATGTTTGTAGCAGGTGGTCATCCATCAATTGATGGTGGCAAAGCAATTGCTATGTATAATCCTATGATTATATCTTCTAGTGTAGAAAATTTAATGATGAAAGAAGGTTGTTTAACTTATCCTTTTTTATTTTTAAATATTAAAAGACCTAGAAAATGTGTATTTAAATATGAAGATAGTGAGGGTAAATTACAAGAAGCACACCTTGATGGTATGATGAGTCGTATATGTCAACACGAATATGACCACATATTAGGTAGAAATTTTGTAGAACATGTATCTAAATTCAAATTAAAAAGAGCACAAGATAAGGCTATTAAAGAGATTGAAAGACTAAAACGATATAAAGAACAAGACAACCAAGCTTGACATTTCAATAGTTTTCTAGTATTATATACATTATGACTTATTCGTGGAAGAAAGGCATGTCTATTGAAGACCAATGGCAAAATTGGCAAGATAACAATCCTTTAGATAAAATACCAGATGTAGATACAGATGTATTAAAACAAGCTCTGATTAAAGACTTATCATATGTATCATCAATGAATGTAAAGGAATATACTTTATATCAAAAATGGTGTGAAGTAAAAGACAGATATCCTACTGTAGAAACAAATAGTTTTTTTGATGATAAACCTGCCATGTTAAAACCTGATCAGGCAACAGTCATACAAGAAGTCAAAAATAACTTTTGGTTACCAGATGACCCCGAAGAATACTTAGAATTACAACCAGAATTAATATGGACAGATGGTGCTGAGATACAATCACACACAAATGCCAAAGGTAGTGAGATATGGAATGCATTAAGAACTTTCTTATCTACTATGAAAAACAATAGTAATATTGGTAGAAATTTAAACTTTTTAATTAGAGACAAAAAGACGAAGAAATATCTTGGTGTTACTTGTATGTCCTCTGACTTTCTAGACCTTACGCCTAGAGACAACCATATTGGTTGGGATAGAGTGGCCAAGACACAAAAAATGATTAATCATACTTGCATTGGTAGTACAATAGTACCAATACAGCCGCTTGGATATAACCTGGTTGGTGGGAAACTGTTAGCTTTATTGTGTTTGAGTGATACTGTAGAGAAAACCTGGGAGTATCAATACAAAGACAAATTAGTAGGTGTTACAACCACAAGTTTATATGGTAAAACAAAAGAAATACCCTTATCTCAATATGATAGATTAAAACATTGGAAGAAAATGGGGTGGACAGCAGGTTCTGTATCATATGAACCTACTAAACCTACTAGAATGATGATACAAAACTGGTTGAAAAAGAACCACACATACAAATACTTTGAATGGTATGTGGCGAAAAAAGACACAGGTCAACCACATAAAAGAGATCATAGAAATAGAAGTCATACCTTTACATACAATAAATTAAGTATAGATAAGAAACTTATCAAATCTGACCATGCCAGAGGCATATATTTTGGTGAACTATTTACAAATACTAGAGAATTTTTACGAGAAGAAACAGATACGAAAGGTTTAATTAGAGCATTTGACAATTCAACTGAAGCTTTAACTGAATTATGGAAAAACAAATACGCTAAAAAAAGACTAAACAGCTTAAGAAAACAAGGTAGATTATCTACTGAAACTCATTTCTATGATGATTTAATATATCTATCATGGGACGAAACAAAAACAAAATATTTACCACAGGTAGGAAGATAATACCATGAACGGACAATTAGAACTAGAATTAGGTGCTCAAAGTAACGAGTCTAATAAATACAAAAAAGTAAGTGACCTTGACATGTATCAAAAGGTTGCTTTAACAACGGCAATATATCCGAGAGAACAGGCCATTATATACCCGACATTGGGGTTGACCGGTGAAGCAGGTGAAGTAGCTAATAAAGTAAAGAAAATAATAAGAGATGGCTCAAATAGTAAAGATGAAAAACTGGTGTCTGAAATCAAAAGTGAAATTGGTGATTGCCTTTGGTATATCGCTGTACTGGCTAACGATTTTGACATTAAGTTATCCGACATTGCAAGCACTAATTTAATTAAGTTAGAGAATCGTAAGAAAAAAGATACGATTCGTGGCTCTGGCGACAAAAGATAGTAGAACAAACATAGAACATATGGCTGTGCGACCTGACGCAGCTCTAAAAACCATTGCCTGGTATAGAAAAAAAAATTTAAAAAAAAGCTTTTAGTGCTTGACTTTTTGATAAAAGGCCTGTAGGATGGTCACATATGATTAAAAAGGACAACACTATAAATCTTGATGTAAAATCAAATCTTGCAAAACTTCTCGCTACAGAGAATATTACAATTCAACACAACAATGTTAAGACAGCTTCTTTTGATGTAAAGAACCGTGTATTAACTTTACCTATATTTAAACAAAAATCTGGTGATGTATATGACATGCTTATTGCTCACGAATGTGCTCACGCTCTATGGACTCCATATGAAGAGTGGCAAAATATTACAGACAAAGAGTTAAGGTCTTATGTTAATGTTATTGAAGATACTAGAATTGACAAGTTAATTCAAGCAAAATATCCTGGTGTTGTTAGAAACTATCAGAATGGTTTTGATATATTAGAAAAACAAAATTTCTTTGGTATTTCTGGTAGAGATATCAATAAAGATTTTATGGTTATTGACAAAATTAATCTAAGGTCTAAGTCATTAAACAGACTACCATTTATATTTTCTTCTAAAGATAAAGATTGGTTGGTTAAAGTTGACGCTGTTAAATCATTTAATGATGTATTAACTTTAGCTAAGGAAATGTTAGATTGGCAAAAAGATCAAGTTGAGCAGATGACTAAATTGCCTGACTTTGACAACCATATTATTTCAAAAAACTATGAACTTTCTGATGATGAAGATGACTTTGATGATGAAGATTCAGATGATAGTCAAGGTGACAATTCAGGTGCTGATCAAAATGATGATGACGCTGATGAAAAAAATGATTTCAATAACTTTGGTGATGAAAAAGCTGATGATGAAAAAGACAGTAAACAAGATGGTCAATCTGAATCAGATGACACTACTAAAGAAGAAGATAAAAAAGGTGAAGCAACACATCACGCCAAGGGTGCTGGTGGTGATGACAAGCCTAGATTGTTAAAAGCAATTACAGATGATTCATTTGTACAAAACCAAGATAAACTATTAGATAATAGTAACAAAGGTTACAGATATGGTAAAGTACCTATTCCAAATCTTAAAGATGGTTCTGCTTTAACTTCTTATAAAACTTGGTTAAAAGACATGAATGATTATAGAGTTAAACAAAAACAATATCATAATGTTGCAAAATATGATACTTACCTTGACACTCAATACAAAAAATTTATGAATGAAAACAAGAAAACTGTTATGTATCTTGTTAAAGAATTTGAAATGAAAAAATCTGCTCAAGCATATAAGAGAGCAAGTCAAGATAAAACTGGTATCATTGATACTTTAAAATTGCCTAGTTACAAATATTCAGATGACATATTTAAAAAGTTAACTATCATACCTGATGGTAAAAATCATGGTATGATGATGTTACTTGATTGGTCTGGTTCAATGGCAGATTGTTTATATGATACAGTAAAACAATTAATTAACCTTGTAGAATTTTGTAAAAAAGTTAATATACCTTTTGAAGTTTACTTCTTTACTAGTGAAAGAAAATACAATAGAGAATATGATGCTTCGCCAACATCTTGGTCACAAAACTCTGGTGAGTTTGCATTTGAAGACTTTAATCTAGTTAATTGTGTTAGCCATAGAATGAATAAAAAAACAATTGATCTAGCTATGAAAACATTATTTCATATGGGTATGTATTTTGATAATAGATATACTAGAAGAACTACTTGGCAAGAACAATCAGATGATTACTATGCTCAATCTGAATCATGGGGTATACCTAGTGAATACTATCTTGGTAATACACCTCTTAATGAGTCACTAGTTTATATCAACACATTATTACCAATGTTTAAAAAGAAATATGATATTGAGAAGATGACTTTTATTACACTTACAGATGGTGCTGGTAACTATGTTAAGAGTGATATACACGGTGGTGAAGCACATGATTAT
>Ga0209535_1002938_pt1 | contig 11037 bp, 7 predicted proteins | sample LinPmetageLP28_FD_184041 | JGI IMG/M metagenome (GOLD analysis project Ga0209535, IMG submission 184041) | Marine viral communities from the Pacific Ocean - LP-28 (SPAdes) (version 2) | ecosystem: Environmental > Aquatic > Marine > Oceanic | place: Pacific Ocean | collected 2009-08-22
ACTAATGTCTCCACTTACTCAACCTAGCAAAAGCTTTCCAATAGGTATATTAAAAAATGACAAAGTTGAAGTATATCCAAAAGTAACTACATTTAATCCAGCAAGAGCAGTTAACAACAACGATATTAAGTTTAGCTATATAAGAAAACCAAAAGACATTAGATGGGGTTTTACTACAGGATCTTTGGGACAATATTTGTATGATAGCACTGCTTATGATCCACCAACTTACCCTAGTAATACTGACCAAGCTACAGCTGGTTCTACCCAGTTTGAAATAGATTCGTCTAATCAAACAACTGTTATTTTAGAAATATTAAAATATTCTGGAATAATAATAAGAGATCCTCAAATAGTACAAGCGGCTCAACAAGAACTAGTTCAAAACGAAGCTAACGAAAAAAGATAAAACATGGCAACATCAACTAATTACGAGAGCCCAGGGCTTGTTACTCAAAATAATTCTGAATATTACACAGGAGAAAAATCTTACGTTCTAGGTGCTAGTGGAGCAACTTATCCTTGGCCTACTGAACTAGCTCCTTTAATATGGACAGATGCACCTGTTGCAGCTACTCCTCAAGCTATTAATAATTATGACGTATATATAGACAATGTTTTAATGGTTCCAACTGTTGGCGGATATACTAGTGATTCTGTGACTACTACTTTAACTAATTCTAATGATCCAGCTACAGCTGCTCAAACTGTAACTGTTAATTATGCAGCTCCTGTAACAGCTGGTTCTTTACTTACTATAAGACTACAACAAACTACAATATGGGATAATTATCAAAGTTATCAATACAACACCTTAAAAGACATAGTAGCTAATTTTATGTTATCTTATGTAGGTACTGATAGAACTATATTAAGAGCTAAAAGATCAGAAGTTATATTTCATGCAAAGAGAGGGTTACAAGAATTTAGTTACGACACTTTAAAATCTGTAAATATACAAGAATTAACAATACCTGCTAATTTATCTTTACCTCTACCTCAAGACTACGTAAACTATGTACAGTTATCATACATAGACAATATGGGTATAAAACATATTATATACCCAACTACTCTTACTACAAATCCAACTGCACCTTTAATTCAAGATAATCAAGGTATACCAACTCAAGATGACTTTGGTAATAACTTAGAATCTCAGCAGTCTATAACTAATGAAAATTGGAGAAATGCAAACCAAAGAAATTTAACAGGCACTAATTTTGAATCCACTGACGCAAACGTGTATAATTGGAATTGGTGGAAAACAGCGTATGGACAGAGATATGGTATGCAGCCAGAAATATCTCAACAAAACGGTTGGTTTACTATAGACGACAGGAGAGGCGCTTTTGCTTTTAGTGGCGATCTACAGGGTAAATTAATAACTTTAGAGTATATATCAGATGGATTAGCTTATGGTGATGATACTAAGGTACCTAAGATGGCCGAGGATGCGTTATATTCTCACATGTTATACTCTATAACTGCCACAAGAAATAACATCCCAGAATATGTTGTTCAAAGATACAAAAAAGACAGAGCTACAAAGCTAAGAAATGCTAAAATAAGATTATCAAATATTAAACTATCAGAATTTACTCAAGTAATGCGTGGTAAATCTAAATGGATTAAACATTAATTATGGCTGAAATAAAAAATAATTTTATACAAGCCAAGATGAATAAAGATCTTGACGCTAGACTGTTGCCAAATGGGCAATATAGAGACGCTCAAAACATAGTTATAAGTAGAACAGAAGGAGAAAGTGTTGGAACTATTCAAAATGTTTTAGGTAACATACAGTTAAGCAATTTTGGATTAACAGAAAGGCATTTAGAAATAATTGGCTACTTTGTTGATGATATAAAAGATAGAGTTTACTTGTTTATAACTAACTATACGGATTCTTCATCTGATAATTTAAGCAATTTTGCACCAAGCACTTCTAGTCATTACATAGTTTACTTTAATCCTTCTACTAATGAATCAGGTGTAATGGTTCAAGGTAACTTTTTAAATTTTTCTACATTATCTACAATAAACGGTATAGATATGATAGAGCAGTTTTTATTTTTTACAGATAATAGAAACCAGCCTAGAAAAATAAACGTAGAATCAGCTATATTAGATAGTTCTTATTATACATCTGAAGATACTATATCAATAATAAAATACTATCCTCACGAACCTATATCTTTAATAAAAAGCGCTATTACCGCAGTTACGACTAGTGGTCAAGATGCTGGTAAAAATTGGGATTCTGTGACACTACCTTACAAAGTACCTCCTTCTTTAATTTCTGTAACAAACGGCACTGCTGGAACAGGTTTTGCAATAACAATAACTGGAATTAGTGGAAATCCAGATAATTATATAACTTCATGGGTTATTACAAATGGTGGTGCTGGATATGATACTACTTCTCAAATAGAAATAAAAAATCCTAATGGAAACAGAGACGATGCAGCTACATTTTTTGTGTCCACAGTATCAAATGTATCTACAATGGTAAATAAGACTGATGCTTATCTACCACCAAACCCGAATAATGGTAAAAACTTAAATCCAGATTATGATGCTGATTGGGCCGGAGATAAAGATTTTTTAAAAGATAAGTTTATAAAATTTAGTTATAGATTAAAATTTCAAGATGATGAATATTCTTTAATAGCGCCTTTTACTCAAACTTGTTTTGTGCCTAGAAATAATGGTTATTTCTTGTCACAAGATTATAATTCTTCAACTGGTAATATAGTAGTAAATGACTCAGATGAAACTTACGCCTATACTAGTACTATAAATAGATTAATGGAAAATCAAATTAATAATATTGAATTATTAATACCATGCCCTAATAGTTCTAATGATTGGGCTAGTGCAGTAAGTGATTTAAAAATAAGTGAAATAGAAATAATATTTAAAGATGCTTCTGAGGTTTCTTTGAAAGTAGTAGATACTATAAGTGCCTCTAAACTATCTGAATTAAATAATGGAATTAAAGAAATAACCTATGACTATCAGTCTAGAAAACCTATTAGAACACTACCTGAATCAGTAACTACTAGAACTTCTGATAAAGCTCCAATAAGAGCTGAAACATTATCTTGTGTAGGTAATAGAGTTGTTTTTGGAAATTATTATGACAAACATTCTAGTCCTAGCACCTTAGACTACAATATTCAAGTTATTGATAAGAATCAAGTAGAAAGTATAGAGTACGCTAATCACACTTTGAAACAAAATAGAACTTATCAAATAGGTGTAATACTTTCAGATAGATATGGTAGACAATCTGATGTTATTTTATCAGAAGTAAACAACGGTGTAGTACCAGGTTTAGCTGATAGTTTTTCTGGATCTACTGTTTTTAATAGTTATAGAGCTTTAGGCGATACTGTTTTAAATAATTCAACTGCTTCTTGGAATGGTGAAAATTTACAAACAATATGGACAAGAGCTATACCTGATACAATAAATTCGCCTGGTTATCCTGGTTTATATTCAGCAACTAATCCATTAGGTTTTTATAGCTATAGATTAGTTATTAAACAGCAAGAACAAGATTATTATAATGTTTATTTACCTTCTATACTAAGAGCATATCCTAATAATCCGTTAAAAGAACCTAACGAAACTGCTCATATAAGCTTGTTTTCAGATAATATAAATAAAGTTCCTAAAGATTTAACAGACGTAGGTCCTGAAGCTAATGAGTTTAGAAGCGGAGTTAGATTATATGGAAGAGTAACAAACAACAGGTTAATGAGTTCTGGTAATGTTCAATTTTATCCTTCAATTACTGGCGATTTTGTTAATACAATAGGTACTCAAAGAGATTTAAACATTGGAGAATCTGACACAATAGCATTTGAGCCGGTTACCCCTGCGACAACAGGTACAATAACTAGTATTCATTTAGATGGTGAAGCTAGAGACAAAATAATGATAGGTCAAAGAATATCATTACAAAGCGACACGGGTACAAGTCTGTTTGCAAATAGAGAAGTGACAGGTTATTCAGTTGGGCCAAGTGGTTTTAATAAAAGTACTGTAACTTTCTCACCTAGTTATACAATTCCAAATGGTGTAAGCTTAGGAACTACAACTTTCCAATTATCTCCTTTTTATAATGCTGAAAATAATCCTTTAATAGCTAGAATATCAACTACAAGATCTACACAAACACCAACAATAGGCTCTACAATAGGAGATGTAGTTCAATTCAGTGGAAGTTCTGCTAATTATTTTCCTATTAAATTAGCTGTTTATGAAACAAAGCCTGTTGCTTCTAATTTAGATATTTTTTACGAAACAACTTCAAGTGGTTTAATTGATGAATTAAACACCGTTATAACTAGTAACGACTCTACAACTGCCTATAGCTTTTCTTCAGCTGAATTTAATTGGTTTGAAAACATGATTGGTGGGACACAGTTATCAACTACTATTTATCCTTTAAATTCTGCTAACATACCAATAACAGATAATACAGCAATATATACACTTAATTCAGTAGAAGAATTTCAAAGTAGTGCTTCTACAGTTTTACCAAATAATGGAGGTTTTGAATTAAACACAGATGGTAATGGCGGGTTTTTTGTAAAATTAAAAAATAGTCAAGGTGGTGAAACTTTTAGCTATGGTGAAGGTGATATATCAAATCTTAGGTTTTGGCGTTTCACTGTTACTGGAGGTTCTCAAGTGTTTGGTAATTTTACAGGTTCTTTTGATGCTGTCTTATCTAATACTATACCAAGCGCTACTTTTACTAATGCGCCGGGTAATCCTCCTGGAGTATTTATCCACGGTAGTGGTACTCAGCATGGCCCACAAGACTCACCTAATCAAGGTTTTTTATATATTGGAAGTTTGTTAACAACTGGTGGCTTGACAAATCCTGAAATGTACTCGCCTAATACAAATGGTCAACAAACAGGTATAACTAATGGAAGTATAAGTGCTGATTTTGCAATTAAAACATCTCAACTAAAAATAACGGAGCTTAGAGCTGAATGTATATCAGGAGGAGGTAATACAGAGCTAGGTTGGATAAACAATGGTGAGTTTATAGGTTATCAAGGTATACAGGGATCTGAACAATATATAAGACCTTGTAGAGCTAGAGTATCAACAAATAACCAAGCTCAAGCTTTAAACGGGGTTATAGACTCTAGAGATAATTCTACAAATGGATTAGGCATAGAAATTATTGATAATATTGAGCCACAATTACAATCAGGTCCCCCACCTCCATCAAATGGTAGTACATGGGATATTTACTTTAACCTAGTGGATTGTAGCGGAAGTGGTTTATCACAAAGTTTTGGTCCACTTAGGTTTATTTACAACGCACCAGTTTAAATATATATATATATGTCAGCAATTACTAAAATTATTTTTTATAACAGTTTTTGGAATAAAAAAATACCAGATGGAACAGGTAGTCAAGCAACTACTAGCTATTGGCCTGGGTTAGATTGGGACCCTGTGGGATACCCTAGTTATCCTAATGGCATGACTCTAAACGCTATAGATAATCAATGGATGATAGAAGAGTCTAGGATAGTTGGAGGTTATAATAATACTCAAAATGAAATAGGTGTTCAAGCTTTTTTTAACGAAACAGAAATAACGCAAAGGCACAGATTTAATAGCTTAATATATTCTGGAGTATACAACAATACTACTGGCGTAAACGAAACTAACGTTTTTAGCGTAGCTAAAGCTATAACAAAATCTATAGAGCCTTCATATGGTTTTATTAAAAAGACACAGTCTAGCTCTAGTAATATGATTATTTTTCAAGAAAATAAAGTTAGCCAAGCTCTAATAGACAAAGATGTTACTTATACATCTGAAGATGGAACAACAACCTCTCCTCCAGGAGTAGTTCTAGGGCAAGTAATACCTTATGCAGGTGACTTTGGAATTGGATGTAATCCAGAAAGTTTTGCTTTGTTTGGTAGAAGAAAATATTTTGCAGATCCATATAGAGGTTCTGTTCTTAGATTGTCTAACGACGGTTTAACTGAAATATCTAGAAATGGTATGCAAGATTTTTTTAGAGATGAACTTCAAAAAATAAGTTGTAATAATAAGTCTTTATATTATTTTTTACAGACAAGCCAAGTTACCGGAGCTTTAGACACTGGTATAGGTGTTTTAACTAGTTCTATAACTCAAAACACAAGTACAGCAACCTTAACAGGAACTAATGTAACAGCCACTTATACATGTAGTAATCCTAACGCTAGTGGAGCAGTGATAAATATAGATGTAGGCTCAGGTGAAGTTTCTACAGTAAGTGTTGATCAAATTGGTGGTACTGGTTACCAAGTAGGTAATACAATTACAATACCAAAGTCTTTTTTAGGTGGAGTAACAGATGTTATAATAACTTTAGTAGCAGGAGATATTGGAGTTGGTCCATCTAGTACAATTCCTTTTACACTAGCAGGAACTGATCCAATGGGTAATATTAGAATAGGTATGTTAGCATCTATACAGCAAACCAATGGAAGTTATCTTGATACGGGAGCTTATGTTATTAGTGTTTCTTATACTGGTTCATATTCTGTAACATTATCTAAACCTGTAACACTTACAGGAGGAACTACAGGTTCTAAAAGTAGTATAAAATTCTCCATGCCTGTTAGAGATAAAATAATAGGAGGTTGGGATATATACGATAGAACATATGTATTAAGTCTTCAACAATGGGATCTTGGAGGATCAAGTTTTTCTCAAAATTACAAAACACTAACCTACGACGAGACAGTGGCAGGTTGGAATAGTTTTTACACGTATAAACCTAGTAATATTTTTAGCTTAAAAAACAATTTTTTAACTACATTTGAAGGTGGCTTATGGAAACATCATGATAATAGTGTGATTAATAATAGAGGTAACTTCTATGGAGAATACAATTCTTCATATGTTGATTTTATATTCAATCAAAACCCATCTACAAAAAAAGTATTTCAAACTATAAGCTATGAAGGAGACAATGGTTTTAAAATATCAAGATATAGTTCTGATTTACAAGGTGTAGATCCAGATTTACCATTAACATCCCCTAACAATTATTCTTTAGACAATCAATATCAAGATGTTACTAAAAGTATAATAAGTTACGATGAAGGTTTATATATAGACCCTTTAACTGGTCAGCCTTTAAGAGCAGGTTTTGATAGAAAAGAAAATTTATATACAGCAAACTTAGTGAATAATAGTACTGTTAGACCTGGAGAAGTTATATTTGGAAATACAATAAGTGGTATAAAAGGTTACTTCGCTACAGTTAAAGTAGAAACAGATAATTCTACTGATTTAGGTGGTGCTAAAGAGCTTTGGTCTGTTGGTACTAAAATAGTAAGATCATCGTAATTAAATTAAATGAACAATATACAATTAATAAAAAAAATATTAAATAAACAAAATAAAGGAATAAAACTACTTGGAGATGCTACTAGTATTTTAAAAAACAGTGAACATCTTCCAATAAAACATGAGTTTGCAGATCAAATTTATTTAAGACAAATGACAATAAAGAAAGGTATGGTAGTAGTAGGCGCCATACATAATCATTTGCATATATTTTTTTTACTAAAAGGGCACTTAACACTTTCAGACAAAGATACAGTTGAAGATTATGAAGGACCTTGCTATGTTATTTCTAAACCTGGTATTCAAAGAGCTGTTTATGCTAACGAAGATTCTGTAGTTGTAAATATACATAAAAACCCTACTAATACTAAAGATATAGACAAAATAGAAAGTGAATTAGTTTCTTTAAATATGAAAGATTATGAAAAATATATTAATAATAAAAAATAAAATATTATGGGATTTGCAATAGTAGCAGCAGTCGCGGCACCATTAGTAATAGGAGGAATACAAATGGCAGTAAACAATAAGAAAGCTAATGACATGAATAACGATATTCAAACTGCACAAGGAAACATTAATAATATATTAAACAACAGAGAAGATGTTTACGATGCTTCAGGTCAAATAAGATCAATGAAGGATGATGTAGATAAAATGAAAGGTTTAATTAATAATCCTTATGCTAACCTTGGTGTTGCTACTCAGGCAGCTGAAATGCAAGCTGAGCAAGCTGATATTTCTTTAGCTAATACTTTAGAAACTATGAGATCATCTGGTTTAGGCGGAGGTGGTGCAACAGCTTTAGCTCAAGCAGCCGCAAGATCAAAGCAAGGTGTATCTGCTAATATAGAGCAACAAGAAGCTCAAAATCAAAAACTAAGAGCTCAAGGAGAGGTTCAAGCAAATCAACAGTTAATAGCATTAGAAAACCAAAAACTAAGTATAGAGGGTCAAGCTATAGCTGCTTCAGAAAGAGCTGCTCAAGGTGAAGACGCAAGAGTTCAAGCACAATTAGACAGAGCTTACGGCGAGTCTGATTTTTTAAGATCAAGACAGATGGGATTACAAGATGCTGGAGACGCTGCTATGATGGCTGGTTTATCTGGGTCTACTAGTGTTTTATCTAGTGTAGCAGGAAGCCCAGGGGGTTTCGGGTAGGGAGTAGTCCCAATAATACTACAATACCTTCTACTACTATAGATCCTTTAACGGGAATGCCGCCTATAACTATAGATACTAACTCTCAAAGTGTACCAGTTTTAAATCCAGCAAGTGGTAGTGGCTGGTCTCCAGTAGTAAATAATTCAACAAGCGTATTTAATAGTGGGGCAACAACATGGCCACCATGATAAAAATAATAATATGAGTCAAAGACAAGTAAATTTAAAACCACAGCAACAATTCACTCAACAAGCAGTTGGAGCAGTTCAGCAAGCAACTCAAGGTAGTTTAAATACTATAGGTAGAATGCAGAAAATGGCTGCTGAAAAGAAGAAAGAATCTCAAAAAGCTATAGCAACAGGTATGCAAACTGCTGAAACTTTGCAATTGCAATATTCTAAAAGAATCAACTCAGCGCCTGCAGACGTTAAAGCTGCTTTGAACAACTTTGTTAGAACAGAAGCTGCTAAAATTGGAGATGCAAAAGCAAAAGCTTCTATGCCTGGAGCTAGTCAAGAAGACATAAGTGCTTATCAAGAACTTTTACAAATGAGTACTTCCAACTTAGAAGCTGTAGCTACTTATAGTGTTAATGCTTCTAAAAATCAAGAAATATTTCAAACGCATAGACAGGCAATGCAGAACAATGCTATGACTGGTAGACTTTCAGATGAAGCTTTAAATAATCCAGAAATGATTAAGTTTGATCAAGATTTAGGTAGTGGAAGTGTTAAAGGTTTTAAAGTTTATACAAACCCTACAACTAACCACGTAGAGTTTGATTATGATGGTTCTTCAGGTGCTAAAGATATATGGGCTGCTAATGAAACATTTAAATCAAAGGCAAATAATTTAGCTAGCTATGTTATAAACGCTGACCAAGACATTACAGGTGAAAAATATAGAGCTGAATTAAAATCTCAATATAGTGAGTATAAAGATTTAGTACCAAAAAATATTGTTAAAACAAAAACTGACTTCAAAGATAACACTCAATCAACAGTTAAGATAACTCAAACAGCAGATTACGAAAAAATATTAATGACTCAGCACAAAGATGTTATGATACAAGGTACTTATAAATCTAATTTTAACAAAACATTTAGCCAACTAAGTAGCTTAGGCATGATAGATAAAGAGTATAGAGATATACCTTGGGGAATGTTTACTCAAGGAAATATTAATGACCCAGAGTCTGTTAAACAAGCTATAAAAAATTTAACAGATAATGTTTTAACAAAAAAAGATGCAATTGCTGCTGCTGATGAAAATAAAGACGGAGTAATAGGCACTCAAGAATACATAGATATACAAAATAAATTTAGAGAAGCTGGTGCAAAAGGCGTGGCTAAACTATCAGCTGATTTGTTTGGGCAACCAACTGAAGTTATTACTGATGAAAAAGAGGTTATAAACAAATATAAGAATGTTGGTACAGATGGTAAAGTTACCGTAACAACAACTCAAGCTGGAGGTTTTCAACGTGAATATATGAATATATATGATCCAGCTAATACAGCTATTGAAAAATTTGATAACTTAAAAGACGCGGACCCAGGTAAGAAGGATTTAATTAAATTCTACAACACTCCGTTTGCACAAAAACAGCTAAAAGAAGAATATGGTTTAAAAGATTCTCAAAAAGTAATGTCAGCTCAAGAGATAAAAGAGGCGTTTGATAGAATGAATGGCAACAATAAACCAGGAGATCCTGATTATATAGAGATTCCAGATCAAGTAAGTAGCAGCCCTAACGGTATATTTATAGGTAATGTAGATAAAGCTGAGGGATTTTCTGGTAATTTTACTATAATAGCTAATGAAGATTTTATTAAATTTGATAAAAATGGCAAGCTAACGCCTGAAGGCAAACAAGCAATGTTTACTACGATAGGCGTTGATCCTGTATTATATTTTAATGCTAATGACCCTGCTTATGTACAAAGAGTAAATCAAAAAGGAGGTTTTAATCTCAAACCGTCATACAAACCCTCACTTTAATTAATTAAATTAAATATGGAAGAAATATATTTATCAGCAGATGGCTTATATGAGTACTCTGTTGCTGAAATAAATGCAGCTGCAGCTAGAGATAAAGTAACTTTTGAAGAATTTATCTCTTCTAAAGGTATGAAATTAAAAGGTGGTGAAGTAGAAGAGACTATTGAATTAGAAGAAAAAGAACCTTTAACTCCAAGTGACTTTAAAAAACAAGCTGAAGTAAATAAAATTAATAAAATAGCCGAAAGTGCTAAGAACTTTAAGTTAGACGAGACAATAATAGTAGATCCACCAGACCCTATATCTTTTGATGATATTAATGCTGATTTAATGAAAAGCATTGTTGAAGATAACAAGTTAGTAGATTTACCTACAATGTCAGTTATTAATTCACCTAATTTTCAAAGTTGGATAAATAGTGAAACTCAAAAAGAAAGAGCTATTAAAGAAGAAAAAACTTTAGATGTTTTAAATCAACCAGAT
>Ga0209535_1002939_pt1 | contig 11037 bp, 7 predicted proteins | sample LinPmetageLP28_FD_184041 | JGI IMG/M metagenome (GOLD analysis project Ga0209535, IMG submission 184041) | Marine viral communities from the Pacific Ocean - LP-28 (SPAdes) (version 2) | ecosystem: Environmental > Aquatic > Marine > Oceanic | place: Pacific Ocean | collected 2009-08-22
ACCACAGATGGTCCAACCGAATCTATCTCTAGGGCACCAGGTCCTTCTGGTATCCAGTAGTACTCTCTGTAGTTGACCAGTTTGTCGTAATCTATAGCCGGGTTCCAGCTGTACACTGTTTCCTTGTTTAATTTGTCATGGTTGTCAACGTTTCCACCCAAGTACTTGATCTGGTTGATGTAGTCGTCATAGGTACCTGTGAATTTTACCTGATCCTCTGGATTGATTGAGGTAGTATCTTTGTCCGTGTATGTTACTGCTGGCTCCAGCTGGTACGCCATCCTGTCCCTGCTAGTAGCAGTCAAATATCTGTCGTTGACATCTCTGGTGTAAGCGTCCTGCCGACCTATAAATCCATCCAGTCTCTCCAGTGCACCTTTCTGCACCAACGGATCCATTGTACTTGCAAGGAATCTTTGGTTGCTGTCTGTCCTGTAGAATGCAGGTAGGTGTTGAACAGTCCTCCTGTACTCGTTGGCACCTTGTTTTACAACTTCATTGCTTGTAGATGAATTTGTGGGACTGTCAGCCATTAGTATCCTGATCCACTACTGCCTGAGCTCGAACTTGAGCCTGAACTTGTTGTAGTGGAGCCTGATACTGCTGATCCTGATGTAGTGTTTGTCGTGGCAGTTGATGTTGATGTCACCACAGTGCCTGAGGATGCCAGTTGATTGGCCCCTAGTGCAGTTATGATAGAAACATCATCAACGGTGGCCCCACTGATAAAAATTTCGTCCGCCGCTGAATTCAGCTGGAATAAAGATCCAAACGCCTGTCCTGATTGATTTGGTACAATAACGACAGTCAATAAGTCTGGAGCCAACTGGTTATGGACGTAAGCGGCTAGTTCTGTGAAGTAAAATGCATCACCAAAATCCCAGTTATCCAACGCAAAGAATTCATTAATTGCGGCAATCACACGTGTCTTTATGACTGCGTCTGATATGTTTGTCTTTAAATTTTTTACAACTTTGAAAGTTGCTTGAAGTTGTTCTTCTGCATTGGTACCAAACAATATTTTGTATTTCACAGGATGATACACTATCTGGTCAGAAAGTGATTTTAGAGGATTCAGCGTGCCTGCATAACTTATACGTAATTGATCCGCTGTAGACGTGCTTGGCATTGTGCCACCTTCTTGCAGGTAAATCCTGAACAGATTATCATAGGTCCTTTCCAACAGGTACACATCCACGATGTTTGAAACACTTGGATCGATCCTTGTCTCCTGGCCAGCATGATGTTTGTATTGGAAGTTGATAGCACTTCTGCCTTTCCTTGCAATGTAGTCAGTGCTTGTTGTTAGTGTGTTCGTGGTTGAACTGTAAGACTTAATCACATCCTCGGCAGAGTCATAGAAATAAAACAACTGGCCGTCTGTGTAGTTTCCAGTGCCAAGATTTATGTCTGTTTCATTTTTGCTGACAACGAAATTAGATGCGGCGTATGGTCTGAATCTTTCTATGCTGTTGTAAGACAGGTATTTCTCAAAGTACACAAATTTAGTAGACTCCGAAACTGTGGGTTCCACGAAGATATCAAATATTTCTGGGTTGTCGACCACTCCGTCATCGTCATTATCGAAGAAACCAACTTTGACTTTCCTGTTGTCCTGGAAGCCATCTGATTCAGCCACCGTGCCTACAACCTGCCAACTTATAGGATAACCTATGCTGTTGCCAGATGACACTATGCTGTTGGTCTTTAATATTTTTACTGTGTCTTTTACACTCCTGCCGGCCTTGTAATCGTAAATTTTTTCCTCAAGATCATAGTGGAACTTGTTCTGTGATTCTGATTCAAATACGTAATCCAACTTCCTGTACTGCACAGTGTATGTGTTTCCGTCATTGGTGAACTTGAACCACCAACTTGCATCTGCGTTGGTTCCTGCTGTGTTACCTTGGTTTCCTAGATCAAACACCGAGCTTGTTGACAAGTTAGTTGAAGTTATTATCTTCCATGTTTCTGTGTCTATGTCATATCTGAGGCCAAAATCTTCATAGTCCTCTACCCTCTCAATTATGTCTGATTCCAGTGTAGATGAAAACGCTGTAGTAAGATTTGGTATAATTGCATTTACAACTGAACCATCTGGCACTATGTTGTTGAGTGTCACAGGTCCTACACCTGATTCTAAATTTCCTATTCCGCCGTTGGCACCATCTAAGACCACTGCACCTATCTTGGCCCATAGTCTATCTTCTGAGTTGTCTGTTGTTGAAGTCACCAAAGTGCCGTTCAAGAACTTCCTGGTGTCGGGAGAAGTGAATTTTATCAAGGCCCCGGTTTTTGCATACTTGAAATTAGAGGTGGCCGAATCGCCTAGTGCTAGTGCGCCGCCTGATGTGAAATATCCTGTGTTGGTGTTGGTTGACGAGGTTGTGGAATTCCATGTTGTGGAAAGTGTGCTAACATCCTTGGTAGGATATTTTAAATAATAGAACTGCCTTGCGTATGCCTCTTTCAGTTTGGCCTCAACAGATGTGTCTATCGTGGACTGTATGTCACTCCTGTTGTTGAATGAGAAAGTGAACTGCTGTATTGACTCTTCTCTGTAGAGTATTCCATCCTCTGCAAACACACTTACGTTTGAGTACGCACCAGTTGGATCTAGAATTTCTTTTGCCCTTGATATACCGGATGCCGATCTGTTCACTGATCTCACTTTCACTATCTCCTGTGATGCAGACAGAGGAACCACTTGATAGTCTTCAGCAGTGATCATCCTGTTCTGTGAATAGTAAACCTGTGATGCCTTTTCTTTTATAGAATCATTAGACTCAGTAGCGGCAGAGTTGTACACGCTTGATTTGAGGCTGACACTCATTGTCAAGGACTGCTGTGCACCGTTGGCGTCCGTGTATGGCACTGTCAACTGTACGTTCTGCATGTCTGCTGACTGTATGGCATACTTGGCGTTGTCACTTGTCCTGTAGTAGGTCCTGAAACTGCCCAGCGGAATGTTTGAAAAATTTCCGTCGCCAAACACAAGGTCAACTGTATCGTTATTCTTAGTCACAACATTGTAGGTGTTTCTCTCAGACTTTGATAAAGAATTGTAAATTGCATTGTTGCCGGACAAAGAAGGTACTTTGGTCCATGCTTGTGATAACTGTCCAAACTGATCTAGCTTGTAAAGCCAAACGTCGCTGTCGTTAATATTGATTGCATCCAACGGTTTGACATAGTTGGTCACAGATGCATCAACAGTGAAGTCTGTCTGTTGGATTGTACCTTGTTTGAAAAGAAAGAAAAACCCTGTGTTGTTTGAACTGTCCCCCGATCCGTCAGTCCTGTAAGTGTATGTAAGTCCTGAACCTGCAATTGGGTCTGACTCATATATACTGTCTGATTCATTTATAGTGCTGGGCACAATCTCGAACTGTCTTGATATTCCTCCAACTGCTTTTGAGAATTTGAAAACAGGTAGGTCCAACTGGTTGGAACTTAAGGTGTAGACTTCGGTGTCTATTCCGCCTATCTTTGCAGACTCCCTTGGATTGCCAAACAGTTGCCCTGTCTGGTTTGCCGCATTCAATATTGCAGTGAACTGCTCTCTGTAGTTGGCGTTCGCGGAATCATTCCATATTATATTTGAATTTGCTAAATTTGTTCCTGTACTGTCTAGTACATCCTGTGTTGTCGATATGGTATCAATTTTTAATAGGCCTGTTGCAGGTTTGTTTCTCTTGGCATTGTAGTTGATAAGTCGTGCTAATCTTAAAACTGAATTTCTTCTTTCCGCAGTTTCAAGGAAATTCTCTCTGGCATTTAAATCAACCCTGAAAGATAAGGCCTGTGAGATGTATGCTATCAGATCTATAAGTGCCACGTACTCGGAACTCTCTACAAAGTCATTGAAATCATCTGGATAGTTCTCACGGAGATAGGCAACCATGGTCCTTCTCAGTGTCTCGAAATCATATGATTTGAAATCCGCCTGTTGGAATGCCTGGTAGATCTTTCTCCAATCTTCCGCTACTAGTAATCTGTTCTGTCTATCTGTTGTGGCCATTGTGTATACAACGGTATTTATGTGTTAGGAAATGTGCGTATATTAAGATAGGCGCAATAGTGAGTTCTCGTCAAAATTGAACCTCAATTTCTCAGTGATGTTCAGTGGCACATAGGTGATAGTGGCCTGTATGGCTATGCCCTTGTCCGCTTCTGTTACAAATATCTCCTCCGTGGCTATACGTGGATCTGCGTTGAGATTGGCAGTGATGTCCTCCACAATGGCGTCTTTGAGCTGTTCTGTGAACGGTTCAAATATGGCGTCGTATATTATAGTGCCGAACTCCGGGTTCTCAACCCTCTCGCCCTTACGCACAGATAACCTGTTGATCAAATCCTGCTTGGCAACCTCGAAGTCATACAGCTTGAAGTTCTTCTTGTCCGCACGTGAACTAAAACCCTTGAAGGTCACTGTCTTGTTTGATAAGTCTCCTGATCCTGAATCTCCGTATGCCATATTGTATATTTACTCCCTAAAATCTAAAGAAACTCCTCACCGCACTGATGCCTGTGCTAATCGCTGACTGTATCTGTCCCTGCACGAAGTTAATCACTTGTCCTTTTGGATCCTGAATAAGTTTCTGTATCTCTGTGGCCTTGCTGACAAGACTGTTTAAATTTTTAAGAGGCAATTTAATGTTGTCATTCAGTTTCACAACCTTGCCCAGTTTGTCTGACACTGCCTTTATACTTGGTTGCTTCAACAGTTCCGCTTTAATAACTTTCAATTCCGTTGCTGATAGCCCAGGACTGCTTGCCTTGATCTCTGCCATCGCCTCATTAATGAATGCTTTTGTTCTTTGGGTACTGCTCTGCCTGTCATATGGTTCGTGGGTCACGAAGTCAGATACAGTGGTCTTGTTCTCAATCTTGTTGGGTTCGCCTCGTAGTAAAGCGTTATCGTCATCTATGTCTATCAATCCTTCTGTTACCTTTATACCTATGGCGTCTGGATTTAACCAACTAGGTCCCCATGTGCCACTGGCACCTATTGAATTCATGTGTACCTGTGATCCAGACAAATGAATTTGACCGCCTGCCCCATGCAGTTGTGTTCCGTCCGTGAAAGATGATATACCGTCCCTTCCGTAATTCCTGACACTGCCTTTCTGTGAACTGTTAAGTATTCCTTTTTCTCCCATGGCGAACACGTAACCTTCTGCGTTAAGAGCCAAATTGGTCTCAGATGTAAAATTGATCTGACCCTTGGCATGGAAGTTGATGTTCATGTCCGAGTGCAAGTTGAAGTCCCTCCCGGTTCTCATGTTTATTCCTCCATCAGAGTAAACACTTATGGTGCCGTCCCTGTCCATCTCTATGAATGCCTTACCTGAACCATTTGCTAGGTACACCACACCTTCCGTGTCATGCATTAGCAATTGATGTCCTGATGCCGTCCTCAATCTAGTCAGTTGGTTGGTGCCGTCCACCGCACCGTCGTCCATCACGAATGTGTGTCCTATCTTCCTGGTCACAAAATCCTGTAATGTAGAATCTTTTGTGCCAACTTTTGCTGGCGTGGTACTGGTGTCTTTTGGTCCTGGGGTGCTTATACCAAACACCTGGCTTGGTGTTTCCCTACGTGCTGAGCTAGAAGTGTTACCCCTGACGTCATCCGCACTCAATCCTTGTTGAAATAATGTTTCAGCGAATGGGTGTATTGGTCTTTTGAGACCGTTGAATTGTTGTGGTGTTGCATCTGTGTTAGTCCTATTGACTTCTCCAGATGGTACGTTGGTCGTGCCATATTTTGATTTCTTATCTTGTTGCAATCCTGCTTCCGACCCCTCGAAAGTACCATCCAGAGAGTCGTGCGTCAGTGTGCTTGATGCTATGCCCGGTGTCATCTGATTGGTCATGGGTTCTGCCACACAACCTATCCAGAACGCTTGATCCATCTTGCCTTCCGCGAATATGACCAAAACTCTCGTGCCTATGTCAGGTGGTACCGCCCAGAAACCATAACTGTGTTGGCTGTCCTTATAATCAATTGAACCCGGTATGCTGTGTCTGGCGTCCTTTGCACCATAGAAAGGAGAGAGGTATTCACAAGTGACCAAGTTGCCACTGATTGGATCCAGTGTCTTGCTGAGGTTAGGGATATTGACTTGCAGTCTGCCCATCCTTAACGGGTCAATGTTGTTCTTTACCACAGCTATGTATGGACCGGCGTTCTCGCCCGACCAAGCAGTGTCATTGCCCGGTGCCTTGGAATTTGATGCGTGTCCTTTATAATAATCTTTACCTGCCATTATGCCGTCCTGTCATCTTCTCTGATTTTCCAAATGTTTTCCATCTCACGTGATAACTGAATTGGATTTTTCACATTAGTTACCACACCATTTTTCGTTGTGATTTTTTGATTGCTGGTGTTGGTGACTTTGCTATCCTGGTTGTTGAACCTCACCATTGTTAAATTCTGTGTGAACTGACCGTCAGTAAAACTGTGTTGCACCTGTGTTACCTGATAGAGGCCCGAGAACACCGCCTGTTGTGCCGATGACATCTCATAAACACCGGTCTTGTCATCGAAGTCCTGTGGCACCTTGAAGGTGAGGTTGGTTATTGGCTTGGCCACGTCGTAGTTGAAACATTTAAGGTTGGGGTTCCATACGTTGTCCTTTACCCCTCCCCTGAAGAATTTTATGTTATTGTCCTGGGAACTGCCGTTGGAGTTCACCGGTGTCGCTGGAATGAACTGGCTCTGTCCCAGCCATGCGGGATCACCCAGTATCGTCATGTTCACCACCACCATGTCCGCCAGTGGATTGGTTATGGCGTCAAAGAACTGGTCTATCCTGGCGTCCGCCTTGCCTAACCTGTTGCTCGGCGAAGTTTTGTTCACAGATACCTCACTCTTGAGGGGCAGGTACTGGTCACTCCTGTATTTTTCCCTGTTGGTTGGTGTGTTCGTCTCCTTTGTCTCGTCCTTGTTGTTCTGTGAGAATGTCCTGCTGTCGTTGGCCTCCAGGTCCTTCAACCTAGATTGGAAGTAGGCCACTTTGTAGTTGATGTTGAGATCCTGTATGTCAAGGTTATCGCCAGTGAATATGTAGTTGTAGGCCTTGGCCACGTACCCTTGGTAGTTCTTGTCTTGGTGTATGCCCGCTGTTGCCAGGTTGTAGGCACTGACATAGAACGGTTCAACCACGATCTTAATGATCTTGGAGTTGGTCTGCCGTATCTCGTCGAAGTCTGCGGTTGGTTCGATCGCTGTACGTATCCTGAAATACTTGAAGTATGTTGATAGAGCACCGTTTGGATCAAATGTTGTTGACCCCGGTGTGCTTACTGCCTTGCTCCACTCGTCAAAACTCTTGGCACCGAAATCCGGGTGTGTCTTCATGAGATTCTCCAACAGTTTAGGAATGTGTACCGATGAATTGAATTTTATGAACTCCATCGTGAACTCCTCCTCTCCTGCCGCAAAGTTAACATTGTTCTGTGTCATTCCTGCCTGGCCTAGTAGTTCATATGATAGTTGTGCTTCGGGATTGAGGTCCTCACTGATCGATATGTCATACCTGTCCGGGAATTGGTTGAGTGCTTTACTTTGCTCGTCTCTGTTCTGCTCATCCAATATGTCTTGTAAATTCTTCACGGCATCCTTGAACGTCCTGTTGGTGGATTTCAGGCTACCACTGGTCCTCGGATACATAAAAGTGTCGCTAAGAGCAAATTCATTGTAAGGTATTGCTTTGATGCTGTAGTATGAACCTCCCTGATTCACATCTATGTCCATGGTGATCAGTTTGATGGGGATCACCCTCTTTATGAAATCTGTGTTCTCTTGAATTTCTCGACCGAGTTCGTCGAAACCTTTGAACTCCACCGTCAGCATGTAGGGTGCGTCCAGGTGATCCAGGAAGCCGTTGTTGGCCGCGGCCGCCTTCACTTTCTCCAACAGCGTCAGTCCCGACGGTTCAACCAACTCCATCATGATGTTGGTGACACTGGTCAGACGCCTCTTGTCGTTCAGTGCCGGTATTGACGTCATCTCGACGTTCTTGAAGTATAGGTCGTTGTTGTTGTAGAATTCTGTTGTGGCCCTGTTTAGGGCGTCTCGTAAAGTTGCACTCTTCCTGATGGTTTCTTTTGTATCCTCAGTGAACCTCTCACGTGCGCCGGGTGGTGCGGTGTTATTGTTTGCGGCGGCTCCTATGCCACCACTCCTTGCTATGATGTCGTGTGGTGCACCGTTGAAGAACAGTTCGGGGTTACGTATCTCCCTTCGGCTCAGTGCTGATAGTGTGAATATAGTGTTGTAAGATGCGAATTTGTGCAACACGTTGGGATCCGGTTGCAGGGGAAGTTTTTTGATGCTAGCCTTCCTGGCATAAGCCGCTTCTGTATACTGGTCAATTGCCATGAGTTATATCCCCAGGTCTTTGAGCAGGTTCTCTTTCTTTGGCAGTTGAACCGTCACTCCTGGTTTGAAGTCGTAGATAGGATCCTCTATCTGGTCTGGGTTACGCTGTGCGAACACCCACCATAGTCTAGGAGAGCCGTAAAGGTCATAGGCCAAAAGATCAGGCCTGTATGCGTATGTTCTCTCTATGGTGTAACTCTGGTCATCGTCTTCTGCCGTCAGCGTCCTTGGATTTAATATGTCAAGATAGTCTGCTATCTCACTAGTTTCAAAATACGGTGATGTGTTTGAGTACTTGGCCATTAGATGAATCCTACCTCGTTGCTACCCTTACCATTTAATTCTCCATTTACGAATTTCTTCATTGAGAAGTTCTTGACAGAATCCCTGCTGTAGATTGGTGTCACTAGCACTGAGATGTTTGAAAGCGTTGGTGCCCATGTCTGTGACGCTCCATCTTGATTTAGCACATCTATGTTGCCAGGTCTCTGGCCATACACATCGTTCTGCTTGGTTGATATGTAATCTATGCCTGGTCTAAGTTCCACGTTGAAAGTGTTTATGATCACAGGTACCTTGTTGAACATGTGATCACCATATCCAAACAGGTGCATGATTGGTGGCGGATTTCCTTTGAGTCCATCAATGCCTTGTTCACTACCAAAAAACATCTTGGTAGCTGTCCTTAGGAAATTAACTGTGGCCACCCAGTGCTTGGCGTCATCGGCATTCTGTACCGGGTACTCACCGATGATGTTCATTGAATCCACCTGTGAGTTTTGGTATGCCTGGTGTGGATAGTTGCTGTGTACTTGATCCATGGCGTTGTAGTTCGCTGAATGTTGTATTACGACCGCAGGAGTCAAAGGCCAAAATATGCCTTGGGAAGCGGCCAATGGTTGCATCAATGGATTGTTGTTGAAGTCAAAGAACTTGGTCAACGGTCCATCTGGTACTTGCAATCTTACACGCCAGTCTGTCTTGTCGCTACGTCCTGACCATTTTGCTCGGGCCTGTGTGATCCTTGAGTCCGTGGAAATACCAGCACCCGTTAGCCTGCCCAGGGTCCTGTTGAATATCCCAGATCCCACGTTCTTTACTATCTTGCCTATTTCTCCAAATGCCATTTAATGGTTGCTTTCCCTTGTAAAATTTCGTATACTTTAACTATATTTATAGGCATTATTCTAGGCACACTTAATTCACCATACGACACGATTCAACCGACCTGTTTGTGGTCACTTACACTAATATAAAGTAAAGGATTTATGAAGAGAGTCAAGTACCTAAACAACAGAGATTTACTGGCACAGATACACGCCAGCAAGAACACGTACTGTTCTTACGTCACGCCCGAGGACGCACAATATGATTTGATAGTGCCCAATCTCAAGAAGGTCAACGCCAGTGCAGTGGCACAGGCACGTAAGGCCAAGGCCAAACGCTTGACACAAGAGGCATGGGAAGAGGCCAAGGCCGCAGGACTTAAGAAGATTAAACTGGCGGACTACACTGTGTCGCCAAGAAAAATAGAGAAGACGGACCTCGTTTTCAGGGTCATGATGTTCGATCACGTGCCCATGGACGCCGAAAGGAAGAAGAATCCAAAGACCACGGCGGACCATCACTCCAAAGTCAACTTCCCCCCTTTCCAACACTACAAGTTTGACAAGAAAGACAAATTGGTCTGTATGGGTAAATCACACTGGGTTGGCGGAATGAACAACGGACACTTCTCTGTCGATCACGGCAAGATGACAAACCAGCTGGCCATGATGTACATGAAACTGTGTGAGAGATATGGTACCAGGGCAAACTGGAGAGGCTACACCTACAATGACGAGATGCAATCACAGGCACTGATGCAACTGTCACAGATTGGATTGCAGTTCGATGAATCAAAATCAGACAATCCGTTCGCATACTACACGGCGGCCATAACAAACAGTTTCACGAGGATACTGAACATAGAAAAGAAAAATCAAGCGATAAGAGATGACCTACTGGAGTTCAATGGCATGATGCCAAGTTTCACTAGACAGAACGAAAACACCACCGCAGGTCCTTCGTACAAGAAGATGATGGAAACAGCTCATGGTGACGTACACGAGGTCAACAAGACCGGACTCGCAAAGCTGAACAAAAAATTAAAGAAGAAGGGTAAAAATTTAGATCTCAAAGACGATTTCGAAGGGGTCAAGTTCAAGAACAAGATAGACATGACCAATCACAAACCAATCGTAAAGAAGAAATGGTAATAAATGGCATTTTTTAAAAAGGTAGCCTGTTTCACGGACATACACTTCGGCATGAAGGGTAATTCTAGGATACACAACGATGACTGTGAGAATTTTGTAAAATGGTTCATATCACAGGCGAAGGCAGAAGGCTGTGAGACCTGTATATTCCTGGGCGACTGGCATCATCATAGATCTTCAACGAACGTATCCACAATGAACTACACAGTTTCCAACATGGAAAGACTGGGTGCGGCATTTGAAAAAGTTTATGTTATTATGGGTAACCACGATTTATTCTACAGAGAAAAAAGAGAAATTAATTCTATGGAGTTCATAAGAAACATACCAAACATACAACTTGTTAACGAATGGCTTGTCGAAGACGATGTTGCAATTATCCCATGGATA
>Ga0209535_1002940_pt1 | contig 11037 bp, 6 predicted proteins | sample LinPmetageLP28_FD_184041 | JGI IMG/M metagenome (GOLD analysis project Ga0209535, IMG submission 184041) | Marine viral communities from the Pacific Ocean - LP-28 (SPAdes) (version 2) | ecosystem: Environmental > Aquatic > Marine > Oceanic | place: Pacific Ocean | collected 2009-08-22
CTTAAGTCCTGAACAGTTTGAGTTCTTCCTCCGGTAAAATCATAACTACCAATTGGATTAGCATTCTCACTACTACCAATTCCAGGAACACCCTCTGCCATATTGCTAACCTCTAAAGATGAATCTGTTTGATCACCCAACAAAGAGGTGCCAGACACATCAGTATCATTATTACTCTTTCCCTTCTTTGATAGGCTACCCGCTACTTGTGCAAGTCCCCCAAGACCTTGTGCTATACCACCATAGGTTTGAGCACGACCCGCATCGGCAGCACGTTGAAGTCTATTTAGATTACCTCCAAGCCTTTGATTAATTTGATTAACCTGAGCAGCGTCTTGTGCAGCAGATACTTGTGCACCATAATCTCCAAATCTTTGTAAGGCCCTATCGGTAGACATACCGGTTGCTCTTTGAAGACCAGCAGTTCTTCCTGCTAATGCTCTTGCCCCGCCAGCCTGTGCTAGTTGTTGAGCCGCTGTTGCTTCTGCCCTCAGTGCTGAGTCTATAGAAGCCTGTGCGTCACCCTCTTGTCTCGCTACTCTCTGCCTAGCGGCTTGACTTCTAATAGGACTGGCCGCTTCTTCAGCAGCCATAGCCATTTTCTTTCTTGCGTTTCTTTCTTGAATGCCTCCAGCAATTGCGCCATAAGCCCCTGCTGCCATGTTCAAGGCTCCTCCGACCCAAAATTTCTTAACATTGTTCATAATACAAAAGTACTGATTATCACTGACCTTGCTGGTTGTGTAGATTAGACTTAGAATAAATAAAGTTTATTGCGTAAAGTTCGTGTGGTGTTGTTATACTATTACTGAACTTTGCTTTTAAATAATAGTCCCTAATTGAGTCACCTTCAATAGGAGAATTCCCTATTAATACTATCTTATCATCTTGAGCAACTCCTGAAACCGTTCCACTACAAACAAGAGTAGTTCTTCCTGATACAGAAGACCCAAATAGAATAAGAGGGACTAATGCATTTGAAGAGTTGTCTACTTTAAACAAAGCCGTACTATTCCCTAGCGGAAAGGACATATTGTTTATAGCGTTTTTAAATGTTATTACATTTGTACTCGTTGAGTCCACCACGCCTAAAGAGAAAACCTCTGATGTTCCTTTTACTGTAGTAATGTTCGCTGTTGCTGTGTAAGAAACCGTATTATTAGAGTCTTGGTGTATTGGTGCGTAATAGAAACCTTCTTTCTCTTCCCATATGGAATTAGCCAAAGCACTTGTTTGATCCGTGTTGGTTATCTCCGCACTCCAATCTTTATTATTTCCCTCTAAACTTACCGCCTCATATATCTTAACCATAGATGGGTTGTAGTTAGAAACTACTTCTACAATAGATGGGGCAGCAACTCCATAAAAAGTATTTCTAGCGGCTGTTGGTTCGTGCTCATATATTCCTCCATCTTTAAAGGTATACAACCTGTCAGATAGTCCTGTTAATTGTTCCGCTATATATGAATAACGTGTGCTCCAATAATTACTACGAACATCATACGCTATTGTAAAAGCAGGAAGAGTTTCCGCTGTATTAGTTATTGTTCCTGAAGAGTCTGACCCTCCACCAGTAATAGTTACTTCACCTGTTTTTTGATTGAATCCTCCTGGAGTAAACGAATCATAAGATGTAGTCATCAAGGGTAATTCTATATCTGTTTTCAAAACACTAGTAGAACTTGATGATGGTTCAAGGTCTTCTGCTATAGCAACAATAGGTGTGTTTGTTAGTTGGTTGATAATGATCGCGGCTTCTCCAGACTTTTCAGTTTTGTCTTGATTAATCTCATAAGTTCTAGGATCAGAACTCCAATCAAAAGTGAGTTCATTATTATATACAGGTGTCGCTATTATTGCAGTTGCCCCAGTATTAGTTCGTCCAAATCCATCAACAACAGTGGTCCCTGAACCCAGGTTGTCAGTAATAGTTATTTTAGAAGTACTAAGGGCAGGTGAACTAATAATGTATTCGTTGTTCTCTCTATCCATTCCCCCTATATACTTACGGTTCATAGCACTTGTAGATGAAGAAAACATTTTTTGCTTAAAGAAAGAATCTACTAAGTTTTCGCTTATTACCTGTATACCTGATTCAAAGTTTATTTGACAAACCTTTCCTGCCTTTGCATCTACAAAGAAAACGCTACCCCTGTATGTGGCAACGGACTCTGGATTGTTGTTACATCCGTATTCAGCCGCATAATATTTTACTGGACCAAGGACTCTATTTGTTGCTGTCAAGGTATCCCCTGCTGGCGCTGTTAAAAGATTTCTGTCTACCGGGATTATACCCGCCCTACTCTCATGTATGATGTACATAATTTGATTATAGGATACCATTGATTTTATAGAGCCATAGTCGTAAGACAGGTTCTGAAAATTTAAAAGGGTAACATTAAACGAGGACAGACCAAGAGTTAGATTGTCAATGTCAAATACATCGGAGTAAGTAATAGAACCAAATCTTTTAATTCTTTGTTCATTGGGCAAAAAAGCAAATCGTCGACCTAATGATGTAAAATTAGATGGGAAGAAATCACTTACTCTAGGGTCCTCAATAAACTCAACAATTGAATTTTGAGAAAAAGCCGTTGCTATATTTTTCCAGGTGTCTCCCGCTGTTGGGGCGGCTCCAGTAAACAAGGTCCTCAATCTGTAGTACGAATCTCCCTGATCAATTGTTACCACAGCGTCTGGGTTTTGTACTGTCATGGCGTAAACGGATCCAGTAGCCCACGATGTGGAAATACTAGTTCCATAAACCATGTATGAGTATCCAGTCTTTGATGTGTCCTCTGTTACATTGCCAACTAATATGTCATTAGTGGTGCTGTTATTTCTTATCGTGTCACCCTTATAAAGTTTTTGTGATGAGTAAAACTTAAATGGCTGTCTAATAACAGGGGTATCAAACAACTCTATGTTCATTGTAGTAGATGTCCTAAATGTTCCATAAACACCTGAGGTGGAAATAGAATTATTAACACCTATATCATAAAAGAATAAGTCTTCAAAGGCTTTTGATGGGCGATATATTTCAATCAAACATTTTTTGTCCCAGTTGCTGTTGTCTTTAGATATACTATTATAATTAAAACCAAGAGTTCCATTGTCTTCTATTACTATAAAGTCTCCAGTAGTATTTTCTATAGCCGCCTTACTACTTTGATCTAAAAGAGGATTAGTTAAAGGATCTGCTAATAGACTTACAACCTTAGACACCCTCCATTGTGCAGTAGACTTTTCATTATCACCGTATTGGACGATTCTAAGAAGGTCACCCGAAGCATATCCATAATTAATATCAGCACCCAACTGGTTGTCATATGAGTTAGCCTTGCTCTGAAGGGTGTTTAGAGAGAGATAGATGGACTTTGTAGCGCCAAACGAACCTTCATTACTATTATCATTTGTTGCAACGTAAGCGCCTCCTATGGTGTATTGTATTTTATTTATAATACTACCTTGACCTGCGTACACAATAGAGTATCTCTCAGCCCATGGTGGTGCGGTACCTCTTATTCGTGCGGTGACATTAGCAAAGCCATCGTTATTGTTTTGATTGGTCCTATTGTTTGTATGTTCTATAAATACTTCTCCACCCACAGGCTCTACAGAACCGGCTCTTCCTCTGTTGTCAAAATGGACTATGCCAAACTGATGTGTTGATCCCGACTTAAAACATCTGTCTCCAAACATTTGATTGGTAGCAATTGCAAAACAAGCCCCTGTTGAAACATAGGCTCCGTTTCTTGTTACAACTGCGGCTCTTTTATTTATGAGTTGATCTGATGCTTGTACAAACTGACCGCCTAAAGTAGGAGTAAAATTCTCGATGCCTATTATCTGATTGTTTTGTCCTACACTATTCGTGCTCCCTTCAATTATGTCAAATGATGAGGCAATACCTTTAGGGTTTATTATTTCTGTTTCTTGATCACCAAAAGTAAGTTTGTTTAAAGTAAATGTTACCCTTTCTATCTTAACCCTAAACCTTAAAATTCCTGAAGTGTCGGATTCACTTTCGTTTTGCTGGAGAGCAAAGGCTGTTCCCTGACCTTTAAAAGATGCGTTCTCTTGATTATTACTTGTTTGACCTCCTGTTCTTAAAACACTAAAGCCGGCTTCGCCAGACTGAGGATCAAAACTAATGGGTCTATTTTTGGCTATTGCATTCCTAACTTTCTGAACAACAATTGCTCTAGTGTCTCCTGTGTCTAGTTCAATAATTTCTCTGAACTGAACTCCTGAACTTATAACGCGAATTCCTTTCTTTATCTTTCTAACCCCAATGTCTTTTTCTTTTGTATCTGAGGTTCCTTTTTGCACAACAAATCTAACATTAGGTGGGCTATTTAAAACACCATCAGTTACATTTATTCCACCAAACCCGCCACTATTGTATCTAAACCCTGCTAAAGCCTTTATTTCATCAGGAAAAAATTGAGTTAAATTATTTCCAGTTAAGGTGTTTCTTAAAATTATACCATTACTTCCTTGAGAACCTAAAAAGTTATAGTCATTGTTACTGCCTAAATTATTTTTTATTATTACAGCGCCATCGTTCCAGGTAAACGATAAAAACAAACGACTTTTTTCTGTAACAGGTGTGGTTATTGCAGTTGTATCTATAGTAAACTCATTATCTGTTCCCTCTTTAAGTTGAACCGTTACATCTTCAGTAGGTGGTTTTGCGTTATAGTTAGGTTTTATGACAAGATCTGTGGAAGTTGGATCATATCCTTCTGTATAACCTCCATAAAAAAGTCTTCCGTTTGAGATGGCTTGAGCATCAGCAATTTGAGGGACACTATCAAATATTTTGTCTTGAACCGTTGCGCTTAAACCAGTATAATTACTATCGTTTCTAAACTCAACAATACTAGTTGAGGTTCCACTTACATTATCAATGGTGTCGATCAAAAAGAAAGCGGCATCTCTATCGCCAAGCCTAGCGTATACTTTAATCTTACTAACGTCTGCCGGGCTATTAGTAACACTAATATTGATTTGATTAAAAAAGTTTTGCTCACCCACATTATTAAACCCATCCTTTAATTGATTAGGGGCAACTGACAATCTAGAGTACGGACTTAATGCGCTCTGCTCTCCATCAAAATATTCATACTGATATGCGAACTGAAAGTTCTTAGTAAAAATCTCATTCTGTGGAAATGATGAATTGTTTACGAACGTAAGAAGGGGCGTTACAAGTGGTGGTGCTTTTGCCACTGTTATGTATTGTAGCCTCTCTTGAACCGTTCCTGTGGTGAATAGTGTTGGATACCCACCTACACCACTAACACTTTCTTCACAGAGTGTGGCGTTAATCTTTTTAGGCTGACTGCGTCCATCATTAAAGTAAAGAAGGATGTCATTGTTTGCTAGTCTTATAATGTCTGCATCTATAAATCCATCCTCTGAAAATTGAAGAATAGAACTTTGATATACAATGAATGTCTTTTTTGCGTTCTGGTCGTATCTAAATATTGTATGATCTAGATTTGAATTATAAACAAAGTAATAAATTTGACCCGCATTGTCGTCAGAAACAACACCAATAGTTACACTAGTACCGGTGAGAGCCGATCCGTTTTCAATGGTCCCTGATCTAAGTGTATTTCCCCAGGCATTTTTAAGTACTAAAGAATCTTTTTCCACATCAACAGCAACTCGAATGTTTTGAGCATCCGTCATCTCTGACCTTTTAATTAGGCGCTCGTCGTCGTCTGTGTTTAGATACCTAGGTAATAACTTATTTATTCTTGGCATGGTTAAGATTTAGGACTAAGAACAAAGTTTTGCCTGCTCACACTAAGTGCATCAAATTTATTAAATGACTTCATGCGTGAATTCGCTAACCTTCTCTCGTTATAATATTCTGCACGTGCGCGTTGTTTCTCTCCTAATGGTACGCTAGATTTTCTCTCTATAATCTTTAAATATATATAGGCCCTCAGCGCCTGCTCTGCCATTACTGGTACACAGGGGTTTTGTGATTTAGCCTCGTCTGATATATACTCTAAGACCACCTTGGTTGTAGATGAAATAGCAGATATCTCTATACGGTTTTCATTGAGATTTATTCTGTACTCTCCAGCGCCTTGTCCTCCACCCATTCCATATAATCTACCCTGAGTAGACTCATACATGAAGTTCTGGAAAACATAAGAGTCAAATCCTAAAAGATAATTCGGCATTGTTTCTGCCGGCTGGTTATTTAATAGGTTCATGTTTGGATTATTGGCAAACACATAGACCAAGCCATCTGCTCCTAACTGTCCCAGTTTTACCATGTCAACATAATCACAGGGAAGTTCTACCGTTCCCAGGTTTTCGTTTACATCTAATATTTCTGTCTTGATATTATGACTTATGTCAAACCCAAACTCTCGAATACCACGTAACGCGTACTGGCGTACCATGTAATCGGAGGGTGTTGCGCCATAGTCATCATCATCAATGCTCATTATGTAATCATTGACAACGTAGTCGAGGGCTATGTAATTCTGACTCATTAAGAATTATTTTCTTTAGTTACTTCATTGCTTGCATACGAGTAAACATCTTTATCTCTAAGATTAACTCCTACTAATACTAGAACCTCTTCTACCAGATCAGCAAAATATTGCTCTGGTAATTCAAAGTCTACACTTGTTGAAGCATCATATAACTCTACCCCTGCTACAACCGTTGTATAACCAAACTTTGGTGACGAAGGTGTTTGTGCTTGAGTTGTTGGAACTAGTCCTTCAGGTAACTTATAGTACCGTAAAATTATCTTATTGATGCTAGTGTTTACATTAGGAAAAACCTCTATGCTTGTAGCGATTAATGCTACAGGGGCAGAATCCGAAGGAGCAGAAAGATCGCTGTTGAGTATTCTATCAATGTGATCTTCATTGTAAACCAATTGAACTTGTTCCTGCTCTTCTACCCCTAGTATTTTTTTACCTACTGTGTTTATGGAAATAACCCTAGCAAGATCTAAGGGTTTAGTCACAACGCCTGCGGTCAGGTTTAGTGTGGCTTTTTTAGAAAAAACAGATAGGTCCTCTAGGACTGTCTTTGATCTAGAAAATATTCTAGGCCCATCTATGTTAGATCTGCGTAACCTATTCCCCATACTAATCTCTCCAAACAAACGATTGAACACGTTCATCTGTGCGACACCAGCGAACTGGTTAAATATTGCGGGGGTGACGAAACCTCGCTGATCTTTGTTTGCTATATTTTTTACTGCGTCGAAAACTCTTTGTACACTTGCCATAATCTGTTAGGCGTTTTAGCAAATATACGAAAATAACAAAGGGGGTTCTTGCGAGACCCCCTCTGGTAGGAACGTGGAAAACCAAATCCTTATACGTTCACTAAATTTACATGTAGTCCTACAAACTTAGGCCATTTTTTCTAGTCTGGCAAGTACTTCTTCATATAAAGTTGCACCTTTTTCTGTTAGACAAAACATTACTAAAACGTCAATTGGATCTTGACCAGGGGGAACTGAAAGAATCAAGTTACCGCTATCGAACCAATACGCTCCGTCGTTTTTCATTTTTATTATTTGGAAATCTTTTGATTGAATAATCGCAGATCGAACCTTAACCCTAGGGTCATCAAACATTCTGATAAAAGCGTCAGGGTTATTCTTCGCCTCTCTAAGAAGTTCTCTTCTTATCTCTAGCGTCTTTTGCTCTATGTTAATATTTAAGGCAACAGCAACCGCTAGAATCTCATCAAGTTCTTTTGTACGAACTAACGCTACAGCGTCATGAACTAAGAACTCATTATTGACTTCTGCCTCTGTGTTTCTAGAATTATCTACAATGCGAAATAATCCTCCTCCGTTATCTATGTTAGAAGAGTGGGCATATAGGAACTCTCTGAGGTTAGCCTTTTCTTCAGGGACGCTTAATAAACCATCCCTAAATACTACATGAGAGCGAACAGATGATGTGCTTTGCTCATCCTTAAAAATACTAGTCTCTCCTGGACAATAACGAATTTGTCTTACTTTTTTTGTGACCTTATCGTATACAGGGATTTCAGATTTTATTTTACAGATGATACCTCCACCTTTAATGATCTCAAAGACCACTGTTTCATCTCTTGTTCTTTCTTTTTTAATTGGGGAGTATCGACCTTTTGAGGTCTGAGGCGCTGGGGCCTTTGTTGTTCTTGGCGCAGCAGGTGCGCTTTTTGTTTTTGCTTGTGACATAATTGAATATAATTAATAAGTTTATTTGGGAGTGAGGAGGGGGCAAAACCCCCTCCGTTCCCTAAGAATCAATAAGTGATTACTTAATTAAGATATGCTGGTTAGCAGCACGAGTAACTAGAGTACACTCAGAACGATAGTTAAATTGAAGGTCGTCAGTATTTGTATTATTGACACCTAAAATAGAACCAGTCATCCAGTGCTCCATCTCACGGCTATATCCGTTTGTATCCTTGTAGTTAAGTTCCAAAGCAGCAGCACGATCGCCAGTCTTTGGATCTACAACTGTAGTCAAAGGAATCATAGCACCTCTGTACTTAGCATCTGAAGCACCTAACAAAGTAGGATCGTTAAGAAGTTTCCAAGCATGCTTGTGGAAAGTATACCCTCCACGAATAAACGATTGGAATCCTAACTCAGCACCACGACCACCAAAAGCACTAATGCCATTAGTTCCGTTTCCGAATCCAGCAGCACCATTCATAGTTGCTACCATGTCATCAATTGCTAGACCTTGTGTAGTATTAACATACATAGCGTACTCAGGAGCAGCGCCTTGCTTGTCAAGTTCTGCGATAAGAACATCTAACTCGTCGAATCCGTCGATCTGTCCGTCATGAACAATACCTCTGTTTTCGATAGCAGAGAAGTAACCCTCACCACCAGTAATGTTAGCAACAGCAGCATCTAAGTTAGCAGCGTTTCCAATCTTCTCACCGAGAAGCATCATCATTTCACGCTTGTCTAAGAAACGAGCACGAGTGTCCATCTCTCCTTTAACATACCATCTGTAGTCTCCGTTACCTACGTTGATCCAACCAATGTTAGTTGCTTGAGATCCTGTAACCTTGAATACTTCCTTTATAATGTTATAAGGGTTAGTACGCTTGATTACGTTACTCTCTAAGTAACCTTTGTTTTGATCAGTTCCTTGTCCGAACAAGTTACCAATAACGGGAATCTCAACAGCAGCAACACTTCCTGAAGCAGTAAGTCCTGTAGTTGCCAATGATTCAAATGTATAAGATGCAGTCGCTGTTGAAGCAATCTCTCCTGTTGGGGAAATAGCAGCAACGATAAAGCGATCTTGACCGGCTATAAGTACTACGTCATTTAAACGAAGAACTGAAGCGTCACCTACTGCTTTAGTAGCAGTAACAGTTGTTGCAGCGACAGCAGCAGTTGCTGTTGGAGTAACTTTTGCAGTTGAATGCAATCTAGTCTCTTCCCAGTACTGAACCTCGTCGGCTGTTCCAGATGCTCTGATAGCACCGGTTAAGGATAAAAATCCTGTTAAGCCACCAGAGATTTGCTGGTAACCATAAGTTTTAACTAACTGATCCCTGTTATCAGGAGCGTTAATCTCGTCAATGAAATCTCCTAAAGAAGAGTATTTCGCTGGATCCAATTGTCTAAAGACAGCAGGCTTGTTGTCATTAAAAACTGGAGGAAATGTATTTGCCATTATAGTTTATTTTAAAATTTATATATTCTTTAAAAATGGTTGTCGCCTTCCTAGTGCATCAAGCACCTGGTTAGCAACTGAGTTGTTCTGAGGTTGTACCGGTGCCGCTGGTCCGCTAGAGTCAATGTTGGCAGCCTTTTCGACTATCCCCCTTTGACCATCGCTCATACCTTGTCGATACACATTCTCTATAATACTAGGCAGGTTGTCTGTGACAGTCCTGTGCATATTCCAGAGGTCGTGATCCCAAGACCCTTTGTCATCTACGTACTTCTCAAAGTACTCATTCATGTTAGTGTTAGACTTGTTTAAATCATTTCGATATGTCTCAGATACACCATAGTGAAACTCTTTTCCACTAGGCAGGTCAAAAGATATTTTATCTAGTCCTGCAAGCGAGCGTCCGCTATCTTGTATCCATGGCGTATCAAATGGATTACCACCATCTTCACTTCCATCATTATTCGCTTCAACAGCCGGGCTAACATACTCACTACGGAGTGTGTCAATAGACTGTCTGGCTTTCTGTGCGTCAATCTTCAGTTGCAATTTTGAAACCTTCGTCTCCTCTTCACTATATAATGCTTCATCTACTTTGTACTTAGAGTTGATTAATGTATCAACTTCATCGTTACCTAAAGAAGGATACTCACTTGCAAGGTGGACTCGCATTACAGTACGGTCATCCATTTCGGACGGCTCTAAGGACTGATAGCGAAACCAATCTTCTGGGTTTCTTCCTGTCTTCTCTACAAAATCAGCAATTACTTGGATTCGAGGATCTAGATTTGACGCTTCCTCTGCTACTTGACTAGACTCTTGTACAGCGGGTGATCCCATTTCGGGAGAACCAAGGCTGTCTAAAAAATCTAACTTCGAAACAGATTGTTCGTTTGTCATAGAACTTCCGCTTTCTACTTGAGGTTGCGACTCTTGTGCCACTTGCTCTTGTACAGGCGCGGGTTCCTGCGTTGCTTGCTCAACCGGTGCCGCTGTTTGTGGAGCGGGTTCGGCTGGTGTATTATTTGGAGTAACTTCTGCTGCTTGTGGAGCAGGAGCCTCCGGTGCTGTGCCCATCCCTTCAGGTGGACCACTCATTATTTCGAAACCAGCATCTTTAACTGCTTGTTCCATGTTGCTTTCTGTACTCATCTCAATTAAATTTTATAGTTGTTCTTGCAAATCTAAAATATTATTCTTAGGTTTACAGGAGTGAAACCAAATCTTTAATAAAATGAAACATCTATTTTTATCGTTAGCCGTTGCTCTCTCGTTGGGAGCACAAGCACAAGATCAACCACAAGTAAGAGAGTCCATGTGGCCCTTAATCGAATGTGGTATACAACACACA
>Ga0209535_1002941_pt1 | contig 11037 bp, 17 predicted proteins | sample LinPmetageLP28_FD_184041 | JGI IMG/M metagenome (GOLD analysis project Ga0209535, IMG submission 184041) | Marine viral communities from the Pacific Ocean - LP-28 (SPAdes) (version 2) | ecosystem: Environmental > Aquatic > Marine > Oceanic | place: Pacific Ocean | collected 2009-08-22
TACAAGACAGACCTAAAAAAGACATCATTTCAGGAACTGAATGAAAAAATTAAATTTATTAGAATTGTTTGCAGGAAGCAGAAGTATTGGTAAAGCAGCAGAACATTTGGGTTATAATGTTTTTAGTTCTGATATTAATAATTTTAAAGATATAGATTATGTTATAGATATATTAGATTTTGATTTAAATAAAATACCATTTAAACCAGATGTTATATGGGCAAGTCCACCTTGTACTTACTTTAGTGTTGCAAGTATTGGTAAACATTGGAATAAAGACAACACACCCAAAACAGAAAACGCAAAACTTGGAATTCAAATTATACAAAAAACACTTGATATAATTAATATGTGTAAACCTAAATGTTTTTATATAGAAAATCCAAGAGGTAAATTAAGAAAGTTAGATTTAGTTAAAGGCATACCAAGAACTACTGTTTGGTATTGTGCTTATGGAGATAAAAGGGCAAAACCTACTGACATTTGGAGTAATAATATTTATTCTTTATTTAATACAGACGGATGGAAACCAAGACCAGAATGTCATAATGGAAATAAAAATTGTCATCACGAATCAGCACCAAGAGGTAGCAAAACAGGAACACAAGCTTTAAAAGGAAATTATAATAGAAGCAAGATACCAAAAGAATTATGTATGGAGATATTAAAAAATAACTTAAAAAATTACGTTATATAATAAAGATTGATTAAACAATAAAATATCAATTATGGATAATAGAAAAAATAATGGTGGTGTAAGAGAGGGTGCAGGTAGACCAAAGAAAGCAGATGAATTAAAGCTAATAGAAAAACTTGATGCCTTAATAGATAATGATGAAGTAATTAAAACTTTAGGTAAACAAATAATAAAAGGCGATTCAAGAGCTATGAATTTATACTTTGGATATAGATATGGCAAACCAAAAGAATCTGTAGATATAACATCAAGTGAAGGCTTTAACATAAACTTTAAAGACTTAATCAAGTTTAAGTGATTGAAATAAATAAAAAGTATTCTCCTATTGCTGAATCAGATGGGAGGTACTTTATAGTAACTGGTGGTCGTGGATCAGGTAAATCTTTTTCAGTAAACCTCTTATTAGTTCTTCTTACTTACGAAGCTGGTCATACTATACTGTTTACTCGTTATACTTTATCTTCTACTTACATTTCTATTATTCCTGAATTTATAGAAAAAATAGAACTGCTTAATAAGTTTGATGATTTTAATATAACAAAAGACGAAATAAGAAATAAGCGTTCAGGAAGCAAGATAATATTCAAAGGAATAAAAACATCAAGTGGAGATCAAACAGCTAATCTAAAGTCATTACAAGGCGTTACAACGTTTGTACTAGATGAAGCAGAAGAACTTACTAATGAAGATACATTTGACAAGATAGATTTATCAGTAAGACAATTAGGTAAACACAATAGAGTAATACTAATATTAAATCCCACCACAAAAGAGCATTGGATATACAAAAGGTTCTTTGAAGATAAAGGAATACAAGAGGGTAAGAACGCTACTAAAGATAATGTTACTTACATACACACAACCTATTTAGACAATCTTGAAAACTTATCTAAAAGCTATATAAACCAAATAGAAAACATAAAAGAACGTAGACCAGAAAAATATAAACATCAAATGCTTGGTGGTTGGTTAAACAAAGCAGAAGGTGTAATATTTACTAATTGGCAAGTAGGCAAGTTTAATAAAGTAGGAGTTAGTGTATTTGGTCAAGACTTTGGATTCAATGATCCCAACACCCTTGTAGAAACTAATATAGATACCACTAGAAAGATTATTTACTTAAAAGAATGTTTTTACTTAAATGGTTTAACAACAACAGAAATAGCACGTTTAAATATGAAACACGCTACAGATAATTTAATAATTGGAGATGCAGCAGAAAAAAGACTGATCTATGAATTAAAACAAAAAGGATGTAATATAGTTTCTTCAATAAAAGGAGCTGGTTCTATTACTTATGGTATAAGCCTATTACAAGACTATGATTTAATAGTAGATGAACAAAGCATAAACTTAATAAAAGAACTTAACAATTATAGTTGGCTAGAGAAAAAGTCTAATACACCCATAGATAAACACAACCATTTAATAGATGCTATTAGATATGCAGTAAGTTACCAACTACAAAACCCCAATAGAGGTAAATACTATATACAATAATGGAATGTAAAAAATGTAAACAGACAATGACTATATATTCAGGTAAAGACAACAAAGACTACTACTACTGTAGGGAGTGTGATATTATAGAATTTAAATAAAAGTTATTAAATATTTTGTTAATAACTAAAATAGTTTTATATTAGCAGTATAATTAAAAACAAACAATATGAATATAAAATTAGAAAAACTTAGAAAAGGTTGTTATTACGAAAATATTAGTTATAGATATATTGAATTAAAAAATAAAATATGGAGTATATCAAATATATGCGATGGTCGAGTATATTTTTCTGGAAAAACTTTAAAAGAATGTAAAGTATATCAATCGCAAGAAAATGACATTAGAGCTTGGTCAAATTATTAATTAAAAAAAGTTATTAAATATTTTGTTAATTAAATATATTGTATTATATTAGCTGTATAATTGCAATGAAGCAGTTATAAAAACAAACAGAACAAATGAAAAATTATTTATTAAAATTTAAAAAAAGTTTAAAAGAAAGAAAATCAGCTTTAGAATTTCAAATGAAACATCAGCGAGGTATTATTAGATGTAATTATGTTGTTCAAGTTGGTAATTCAACAGTTGGAACAAATGATGAAAGCAAAGTTATTTTAAATTCAACAGTTGGGGCAACCTTGCCATCACAATTTGATAAACAACAAGTCAACGAAATTAGAACTAAATGTAAATGGAATAATGTTGATGGTAAAATGATACCAATTAAAACATTTTTTTACAAAGATTGGTATAAAAAAGAGTTAGAACAAGTAAACAATTTATTAGCACCTTTTAAATAATAACAATGGGAGTGTAACAGCTCCCTTTTTAAAACAAAACAAAATGACAATAGAAGATAGTTACAAAATTAATAACGTAGAATCAACATTAAAGTTCTTATTGCAATATGCAGAACTAGAACCACATCACAAAAGATGGGTAATTGAATCTTATAAAAATATTATAGACTTTAAACATCAAAACGATATACTATGAAAAAAAGACAATATAGATCAAATCAAGGTAGAAGTCCTTATCAAGAAGAACAATCAATGAAAATAATTGGTGTATTACTTTTAGTAGCTTGGACTTGTGCTGTAATCCTTTTAACATTAAAATTAGTATGAAACATTATTACGAAGTAGACGGACAACGTAGATATTACATAGCAAAGAGAATATCTAAAAAAGAAAACAAAGAAACCTTTTTAAAAGTTCTTGTGTATGCAAGTTTAGGCTGGGTAGTATTTTATGTATTTCTATTTTTATTCTTACATTTGTTAGAAATGGCAATATGAGAAACAAAATACAAAACATACAGGACATAGAATATTATGACAATTCTATAGTAATAGCTGATATTATAAACAAATGGACAAAAGCTAAACCAAACAATAAAGAACTATTAGACGTGCAAAGTAGATTTATACAGATGTGTATATATGTTGCAGGATTACAAAATGATTTAGCAGCTTGTAAAATAGCTAATAGTGATTATAGGGAACAAAAAAACGAAGCTCTATATAATTTAGAATTAATTAAAGAAGATTTAAAAGAATACGAAATATAATGAGTAATCATTGGACATATACAACATTACCAGAAGATGAACCACAACACGAATGTATGATGTGTGATAAACCGATATATAAAGAAAATGACTACTGCTCCAATAATTGTTGGGAAGCTAGTATGTTATAAAAATAGTTTGTTTTGTTTAAATCAAAGGTGTTAGAAATAGCACCTTTTTTTTTATACTAAAATTCTACTTTAATTACGTTATATAAGTATGAAAGCTAATATTAACGTGCCTAACGAACTAAACGAAATTACACTAAAGCAATATCAAAAGTTCTTAAAAGTACAAGACAGCGAACAGGACAACCACACTATACAAACTAAAATGATAGAGATATTCTGCAAAGTAAAAATGCAAGATGCTCTAAACATCAAACTGTCAGATGCAGATAGAATAGCTAGTATTATTAGTAAAATGTTTGAACAGAAGCCTAATCTAGTTACTAGTTTTTGGTTAAACAATATTGAATATGGATTTGTTCCTGATCTTGATGAAATCACATTAGGAGAATACATAGACCTAGATACCTATATGGGTGAATGGGATAAAATAGAAATAGCTATGAATGTTTTATATAGACCTATAAAACAAAAGCTAGGTAAAAAATATACTATAGAAGATTACAATCCAGATAAAAAAGACCAATTAGTCAATATGCCAATGGATGCTGTATTTAGTTCTATACTTTTTTTTTATCATTTAGGGATCGAATTATCACAAACTATGATGAATTATTTGGAGAACAAGGAGGGGAAACTACAAGTGCAAAGTCTGGGTTTGCTAAAAAATGGGGATGGTATTCAAGCCTTTACGGACTCGCTACAGGAGATATTACAAGATTTGAAGATATCACAAAACTAGGTATGCACCAATGTTTAATGATGTTAGCATTTATGAAAGACAAAAACGAATTAGAATCAAAACAAATTAAAAATAAATTTAAATGAGTCAACAAGGTATAAGAGGTTTTTATCAATTAACAGAAACAATAAAAGACAAATTACTTGCAGACATAAATTGTAATACTGTAACAACTGGTGATATATATGATGTTAACCTAAACAAGCAAGACATATTTCCATTAGCTCACATTATAGTAAACAACGTACAACAACAAGAACAAACATTAACATTTAACATAAGCATCTTGGCAATGGACATTGTAGATCAATCTAAACTACCAACTGAAGATAGATTTACTGGCAACAACAATGAACAAGATATTCTAAACACACAACTAGGTGTGCTAAACAAAGTAATACAAAGTTTAAGAATGGGTACATTATATACAGACAAATACCAATTACAAGGTACTGTAAGTTGCGAACCATTTTACGATAGGTTCGAAAACCAATTAGCAGGATGGACTGCAACAATGGACATAATGATATATAACGACATAAACATCTGTTAATGGATTTTAAGAATATAAATAAAGCCCTTAATGATTTTGGTAAATATGTTGTTCAGCAATCTAGGTCTAATCTAACAAAAGCTAAACAAGGTGATGGTGCTTTATATGAATCAATTAGATATACATTAGACGAAGAACAAAAAGGATTTATACTTGACTTCTATATGGAGGATTATGGTATGTTCCAAGATCAAGGTGTAAAAGGTGCTAAACCAAGTTTAATAAAAGGTGGTAAACAAAAAGCTCCAAATAGTAAATTCAGCTATAAACAAAAGATGCCACCAATGCAGCCTTTAAGAGAATGGGCACAAAATAAGAATATAAGATTTAGAGATAAAGAAGGTAAGTTTAAAAAAGGAAGTTATAAGAGTATGGCATTTGTATTACAAAGAAGTATATACGCACAAGGTTTTAAACCTACATACTTTTTTACCAAACCATTTGAAGCAGCATTTAAAAGACTGCCAGAAGAATTAGTAAATGACTTTATATTAGATATAGAAAAAGGAATAATATTAGGAACAAAAAAATAAACAATGGCAAACAGATTATTAAGATCACCACAATATATAACACAAACAGCAAACTCAACAGTTTTATCAGCTGTATTAAAAATAACTGTTGATGGTACGTTAAGATATACTTTAATAAAATCAGCAAGTATAAATGTACCAGTCTTATTTGAATGGGCTGAACTTGCTAGAGATTATTTAGATATTACTTATACAGGAACACCATCAACACAAGCTGCATTTCCAATAGGATTAGATTTTAGATTTTATGATGGGGTCAATGGTACAGGTACACAAATCGGACTTACATATACAGAAAATCATAATGGTTTTGATGGCTATGGAACTTTTTATGAAGAAGCAAATCCTAATATGAGTACAAGTGAATTTCCTGCAATTTCAAATTATACACAATCAGGCAGTTCATCATCAGGTGCTAAAACATATACTATGTATGCTCCAAAAAATATAGATTTAAAAGTGCCAAGTATTTTAAATGGTACAGTAGTTTATAATTCATCAGGATATAATACAACATCTCTTGTCATTAACGGAACAACTATAACTATAAACAGAATAGATTGTACTAAATATACTTCTAGTAGTGGATATACTGAACTTAATGGTTCATCAGTAGGATTTAAAGTCAGCTTTATTAATAAATACGGTGCAATACAAAGCGAGTTTTTTACATTAAAAGCTATAAGAGATATAAAAGCTAAAAGGGAAGCGTACAACTCTAATATAATTAGCTCTACTGGTACATATTCTGTAAATGGACATACTAAACAAAATTACAATATTAATGCAGTACAATCGATTACATTAAATTCTTTTTACGTTCCTGAATACTATAGTGAAGTTTATTCTGAAATGTTATTATCAGAAAAAGTATGGGTTCGATATAGAGAAAAATCAACAGGAGATTTTATTACAATTCCAATAAACATAAAAGATAATAATATGGTTTATAAGAATAGTTTAAACGAAAGATTAATACAATTTACTTTTAGTTTTGATATGTCCTTTGATTACATTAACAATATTAGATAATGCAAAAACTACAATTATATATTAGTGGTCAAAGAATTGATTTGTTTAAAGATGAACAAGTTTCATTTAATCAATCAATCCAAAATATAAAAGACCCTGCTAAAATATTTACAGAATTTACACAAACATTTACCGTACCAGCTTCAAAGAGTAATAATAAAATATTTGAACATTATTATAATTATAATATTACTGATGGTTTTGATGCAAGGAATAAAGTAGATGCTTTAATTGAACTTAATAACGTTTCGTATAAACAAGGTTATATAAAATTAGAAGGTGTTGATCTTAAAATAAACAAACCATACGCATATCGTATTACATTTTTTGGTGAAACAGTAAGTTTAAAAGATTTAATAAAAGATGATAAGCTAGGCAAATTATCAAAATTATCTGACTATGATTTAACTTATAATTCTACTAATATAAAAGCTAAACTACAAAGTGGTACTGATATTATTACACCTTTAATTACATCAGGTGCTAGTGATGCAAATGAGGATATTAATAATTATTCTAGATTATATTATAACTCTTTAAATCACGGTACAGCAGATGGTAACTTGTATTATCATACAGGAGGTGGAACAAATAGTAATGGTGTATTATGGTCAGATTTAAAATATGCTTTAAAAATTAGAAGAATAATAGAAGCCATAGAAAATCAATATGTTGGTATAGAATTTACAGATGATTTTTTCACCTCAACTAATAGTGTATATGAAAACCTTTATATGTGGTTACATAGGAAAAAAGGTAATGTACAACAAGCATCGCAAGTATTAGAGTTTCCTACTTTAGTTAATGCTTTTGGAATAGGAGGACAATATACAACTATGCTAAACGGAACTGCATTAGAAGTTTATTCTTCATATAATCCATATAATCCCCCTATAAATCCTAACACCTCTTTACCATCAATTCAACAAGAACTACAATTAACAACTACATCTAGTGTAGGTTATACTGTTGTAATAAATCGTAATGGTTCTGTATGGGCTACTATACCAAATCTAACAGGTACAGAAAGTTTAGATGAGGGTGATATGGGAGTTATGGATGAAGCAAGTTATACAGTAACTATTATAACTACACAAAATATAACATTTTCTAATATAGAATGGAATTTATCAGGTTTTTTTAGTGGTTCTGCTTGGACACAAAATTATCAAACAGGTAGCTTTGAAGCTACTGCTGATTTTGAGTTTATTATACAGCAACAAATACCAGACATTAAAATTATAGATTTCTTAACAGGTTTATTTAGAATGTTTAATTTAACAGCGTTTTATGTTAGTGATCCACAAGATACAGACTATGGTAAAATTAAAGTACAAAAGTTAGATGCTTTTTATGCTGCAGGTACGAGTTATGATATAAGCGAATATGTAGATACAAAAACAAGCAACGTAAATGTTGCATTACCATATAAACAAATTAATTTTGCATACAAAGGAACTGGAACTTTATTAGCTAAACAATACGAACAACTACAAGGTAAAAGTTGGGGTGCTGAACAGTTTACTGGTAATTCTACAGTAGGTAATAATTTTGATGCACCTAATCCATCATATGACGTGGTTTTACCTTTCGAACATATGCAAATGGAACGATTGGTCGATGCAAATCCATCCTCGCCAAATCAAACTACAATACAATATGGTTTTTTTGTAGATGATAATTTTGAAGCATATTTTGGTGATCCACTATTATTTTATCCAATATTACAAACAAGCAGCACGACAACCATTTCATTTATAAACGATGAAGCTACTGGTGATAATGATCCTTTAACATCTTACTACATACCTAGTAATAGTGTAAGTATTAACTCGTCTGTAAGTGCTAAAAATATAAACTTTTATTTAGAAACAAATGAGTACACTTTAGATTCGTCTTTTAATGAAACATTGTTTTACGAAAATTACTTAACATACATACAAGACATATTTAATAGTAAAAGAAGAATAATAAAATTAACAGCTTATTTGCCTTTAAAAATTATTTATAAATTAAATATGAATGACAAGCTAATTATCAATAACCAAAACTTTACTATAAATACTATTAATACTAATCTTATTACAGGTAAAAGTACAATGGAATTATTAAACGAATTATGATAAAGAATATTTTAGAATTATTAAAGTTAGTGGATGGTGAAACAGAAACAATTAGAATTGCACAAGGCAAATATAAATTAGCTGAAACATTTAAAGAAGGATTTAAACAAATTAAAAGAGAAATAAAATGGCAGAAGTAATACAAGTCCAATTAGATATAGAAACTAAAAAAGCTGAAAAAGGTGTAGATAACCTAACAGATGAAATAGTTAATTTAAACAAAGAAGTTGTTAAAGGGAATGAAGCAACTGCAAAAGGTTTAAAGGGTGTTGAGAAAGCATCTGATAAAACAGCAGGAGGTGTAAGAAAAATAGGTGGTGCTCTAAAAGCGTTAGGTATAGGACTTATTGTAGCAGGGTTTGCCAAGTTTACAGAAGTTCTAAATGAAAATCAAAAGGTAGCTGACTTTTTTTCTATTACATTTGAAACATTGTCATTAGCATTTAATGATTTCTTTAATTTCATACTATCTAATACTAGTGCAATAACCAACTTTTTTAAAGCAGCCTTTGATGATCCTGTTCAAAATATGGTTGATTTTGGAAATGCTATAGTAGATAATGTTGTTGAAAGAATTGTATCATTATTAGATTCTATTACTTTTTTAGGAAGTGCAATAAAAAAAGTATTTGAAGGAGATTTTGCAGGTGCTATGGAAGCAGCATCTAACGCAGGTAAAGAATTGGTAGATGTTGTTACAGGGGTTGACGATTCATTTGATAAAACAGTAGAAGCAGTAGATAATGTAGTAACAGCTACTTCTAACTATGTAAAAGAAACTGTTAAAGCTGCAACAGAAAATGTTAACTTATCTAAAACAGCAGAACTTGCAGCAGTAGCTAATCAAGGTTTAATAGAAAAATATGATTTACAAGCTGAAAAATTAAGACAAGTAAGAGATGAAGAAAGAAATACAATAGCAGATAGAAAGAAAGCAAACGATGAATTAAACGCAGTATTAGACGAACAAGAAAAAGCAATGTTAGGTAATGCTAATGCTATACTTGTAGCTGCAGAAGCTCAATTTAAGAAAAATGGTAATGATGAAAATCAAATAGCATTATTAGAAGCACAAAACGAAGTATTAGCAGTACAAGCACAAGTAGCTGGATTTAGGTCAGAACAAAAAGCAAATGATCTGGCATTAGATCGTGAACAAAAAGAATTAAACCTGTCTATAAGTGATGCAGAAGCAGAAAGAAATAAAGCACAATCTGAATTTGTTGCAGAACAAATAGAAAACGATTATTTAAAATTACAAGCACAATTAGATATAGCAGAAAAAGAAGGAGAAATAGAATCAAAAAGATTAGAAGAAAAAAGGAATCAATACCAACAAGGAACACAAGCCTATGTAGATGCTAACAATGAACTATTAGCATATCAACAAGAAAATGCAAACACACAAGTACAAATTGAAAAAGACTTAAATAAATCAAAAGCACAATTAACTACACAAGCATTAACAAATATTGCAGGTATTGTAGGAGCAAACTCAAAGTTTGGTAAGGCTATTGCAATCGTACAAGCTATTAGAGATACTTATGCAGGTGCAAACAAAGCATTAGCACAAGGAGGGTTGTTTGGATTTATAGGTGCAGCAGCAGTTATTGCAGGAGGTATTGCAAATGTAAAAACAATTACATCAACACCTGATCCTACACCACCAGCAGGAGTTTCAGTAGGTGGAGGTAGTTCGGCAGTTCCCCCAACACCATCAGCACCACCAGCATTTAATGTAGTAGGTCAAGGAGAAACAAGTCAATTAGCAGAAGCAATAGGAACACAAGCTAATGAACCTGTAAAAGCATTTGTTGTAAGTAATGATGTTACAACTGCACAAGGACTAGAAAGAAATATTGTAGAGGGTGCTACGATATAAATGCAAAATTATTAATTAAAAACGTTATATAACATATGAAAATAGTCGAATTAATACTTGACGAAAATCAAGAAGAATCTGGAATCGAAGCAATATCCATAGTTGAAAGTCCTGCCATTGAAGAAGATTTTATTGCTTTAAAAAGTAATGAAATAAAACTTGCAGAAATAGATAAAGAAAAAAAGATATTAATGGGAGCTTTATTAATCCCAAATAAGCCTATATATCGAAATAATGGAGAAGATGAATATTATATATACTTCTCTAAAGATAC
>Ga0209535_1002942_pt1 | contig 11034 bp, 20 predicted proteins | sample LinPmetageLP28_FD_184041 | JGI IMG/M metagenome (GOLD analysis project Ga0209535, IMG submission 184041) | Marine viral communities from the Pacific Ocean - LP-28 (SPAdes) (version 2) | ecosystem: Environmental > Aquatic > Marine > Oceanic | place: Pacific Ocean | collected 2009-08-22
TAGCGACCCACAACTTTGCAATTAAAGGCGAAAATGGCTTGAATATGGAGTTAGTACAAAATTTCATGAGGTGGTTAGGATGTGATCATGTTTTAAGAACGCAAACGCATTTTTTATTTTGTGAAACAATTCAAGATGCGGAGATTATAGAGGATAATGATGTATAGAAACCCTTTCGCTTGGTCATACTGGAAAAGTGTTGTGGGCTTCATTAATAAGTAATTAATTGTGTATATTTATAATAAAACAAACATAAAATGGAAAATTTCGATTTAAAAAAATATTTAGCCGAGGGCATATTACTAAAAGAAGCTAAGGAAATAGACATGGCTAAGTCATTTTTAGAAAATAAAGGATTAGAAGTTGAAGCTGTTAAAAGTGGAAATGAAGGAAATGATAAAGCCGGTGAAGAAGGTAAAGCATTCATTTGGGATGGTGGTGAAGGAGACATGAACTATAAGAGTGACGGTAAAGAAGCATTTTATGTTTACATGCCTTTCAATGAAGAAATTATGAAAGAAATGAAATCTAAATTCCCAGTAATTAAAATAGGTGGGAAATCTGGAAATTATTATGAAGTAATAATTGAGAAAAAATAAAAAACTATGGATAACTTTAATTTAAAAAAATTTCTTGGTGAAAAATCACTATTAAATGAAAGTGCACCTGGATACGATACTAGAAAATTCGGTGAGCCTTTACCTACATTAGAAAGCGTAAAAGCAGCTCATGAAGCTAAAGAAGATATTAAAGAAGAAGAAGGCTTCGTTGAGGTTAGTGTTGATGAAGTAATGGGACATATTAATCAATACCAAAAAGGTAATATTGATGGTGATGATTTAGCTCAAGCTGTTGAAGAAATAGTAGTTGGTAGAATAGTAGCTCCAGGAGTTAATGAAGATGTTTCATTTGGTGCTGCAGGTACAGATAAAAGATCGGGCCAAGTAATAAGTGAAATAATTCAAATGATTAGAAACACAGGAATAGACCCATCAGATGTAATGGAAGAAATAGGACAAGAGTTTGGAATTGCTTTTGAATTTGGAAGAGGATAAAAATGGATAATTTCAATATACATAGCTTTTTTAAAAAACAATACTTGACTGAGGCAATTGATGATGAATCAGCAGAATATTATTTTGATTATTTAACTAAGTTAAGAGACTCAGGTGTAACTAATATGTTTGGTGCCGGGTCTTATTTACAAGCCGAATTTGGAGTTGATAAACAAACAGCAAGACAAATATTAGCTAAGTGGATGAGAAGTTTTGATGAGCCAAAAGAAAAGAAATCCAAATTTAAAAAACATGGAGAAATGTCAGGTTTTGATATGAGAGGAATAAACGAAGGTAGAGTTGATGAATTTGTTGGTGGTGAATTAGAATCAAGAAATGAACCCTTATATGATAAATTAGTACCTTCATCAGGTAATTCTGATTTTATTGAAGGTGAAATATTAAGAGCTATTAATAGAATTATTTATCGTTTTTATAATGATGGTGATTATTTCTATAAAGGATATGGTGCTGAAACAGCTGGTCCAGCTCATTCATTTTTAACTAATTCAAGAGAAATTCCATTTGAATTACAATCAACACTAACAAGTATATTTAGTAAAGCAATAGGTGCACCTGAAGATGGTTATGAAAGATTACTTAAATTAGCTTTAGAAAAGGTGTTGGATTACATTGAGGATAAAGCAGGTAACTACACTGAATCAAATGAAGATATGTTTAAGTATGATTCTGAATTCCAAGATGAAGATGATTATGATGATGATTACGATGATTATGGTGATGAGGAAGATGATGATTATTATCAATAGCAAACTCTGTTAATAGTAATAGAGTAATTTAACCAAAATTTTAATGAAATTTATATTATCAATACTATTGAGTACACTCTGCTTAATTAGTATGGGACAGACTATTGTCTCAACAACCCCAGAAAACAAAAACGCTATATTAGAAGAATTTACAGGTATTTACTGTGTATTTTGTCCAGATGGACATTTAATAGCAAATAATTTAAAATATTCTTACCCAAATGATTTATTTTTACTAAATCTACACACAGGAGGATATGCTATACCAAGTAGCCCAAATGATCCTGATTTTAGAATACTAGAAAATGATAGTATTGCCGATTTATCAAATTTAGTTGGTTATCCTGCAGGAACAGTTAACAGGTATCAATTTCCAATGACTCAAGGTGGAGGTACTGCAATGAGTAGAGGAGATTGGGCAGATGCTGTTCAAGATATTATATCTCAACCTTCATATTTAAATGTTGGTATATTAGCAGAACACGATACTTTAACTGATTATATTAATATTACAGCTGAAGTTTACTATACAGATTCATTACCTATAGATGGTTTTGGTTTTCAACCAACAAATTATTTAAATATAGTATTAACACAAGATAGTATATTAGGACCTCAAACAGGTGGTTCACAATATAATCCTGGAGCTATTGTTCCTGGTCCTTGGCAACCAACTTACTCACACCAACATATGGTAAGAGAGTACATTACAGGACAATGGGGTGTACCTTTAAATAATACACTTGTATATCCTGGTGATTTATTTACAAATACTTTTACTTATGCTATTCCAAATAATATTAACGATATAATATTTGATATTAATAATATTAAGGTAGTTGCATTTGTTACTGAAAATCAATCAGGTGATATTATAACAGGTGAAGGTTGTAATATAACTTTACCAATTCCACCACCAGTATCGGTAGTAGAAGCATTACCTGCTATAAATGATGGTGAGATTTATGATATTTTTGGAAGAATTGTAAAAAATACACAAAAGAATACACTTTACATCAAAAATGGTGCAAAGTTTATGATATTTTAGTAAAACATTTTAAAGACTTATGCGAAGGGATTTGGTTTAGCCAGATCCCTTTCGTATATTTACCACGTAAATAAGGCAATAATGCCGATACAACACAAATAAAGGTTATATGAATAATAAAGTAAAAAGAGGTCGTCCAAGAAAAAATGTTAATAACAGCAATGTTACATTTAGTGTAAATACTGTTAAAATGAATGATTTGTCATTTAATGATGATTTATTTAACCCAATGAAAACCAAAACACGTGTAGATCAGTTTTTTAGTAATGAAGGTGGAATAATGCCTGGTGTAAATTATGTTGGAACTGGAGATCCTGGTGTTGGTAAAACAACAGTTTTATTAGATATATTAGCTGATGTTAAAAATTCAGGTAAAAAATGTTTGTTTATATCAGGTGAAATGAATGCAATAGACATGGTTGGATATGTTAAAAGATTTCCAAAGTTTGGTGATTTAGATATATTATTTATGGGTGATTATTCAGAAGTTAATCCAGATGTTGTTTTAAGAACAGCACTTAAAGAAGGATATGATTTGGTTCTTATAGATAGTATGGCCGAAGTTGCTGATATGTACACTGATTATTTTGGTGGAACTAATAAATCAAACCAAGGTAAATTGTTACAACTATTTGAAGAGCATAATTTAGGTAATAATAATGATTCATTAAATACAGCATTTTTAATAATACAACAAGTTACTAAAGGTGGTAATTTTGCTGGTAGTAATAAACTTAAACACATGACTACTGGAATGTTACATATGAAAATGACTGATGAAGGTCGTTACTTACATTTTAGTAAAAACCGAAGAGGTGGAAATGGAAATAAATTATTTTTTAGTTTAAGTGGTAGAGGTAAAGTTGAATATTTACATGAAGAACCAATAAATCAAATAGATTAATTATGAAAGAAAAGAAAAGATACGTAGTACAAATGGATATGTACGTTTATGCTGATAATGATTATATGGCTAGAAAATATAGTCATGAATTAGTTAAAAAGTTAGATGAAGAGAGATTTAATACATCTGCTAAGGTAACTGAAATTGGTGAACAACCATTTGCATCTTTTGATTATAGAAAATTAGAAGATCACTCAGAGCCTAGAGGTCCAAAGGGAGATGAACCATTACCATTTTAAGTGATGAAAAAGCAAGGAAAACACCACGTTAAAAAAATTCATAAATTAGGTGAAGTACAATTAACTCAGGAAGAGTGGTTTGATGCATTGAAAACACCAGGCCCTGTAAGAAATCGCAAAAAATATACAAGAAAACAAAAACACCCGCGAAAAGATGTGGAGGAGCAATAGAGGGTTCGTATATTTACCATGTAAATAAGGCAAGAAGCCGGAAAACAAAATTAAAAATAAAGGTTATGCAAAAAGATAAAGTAAAATATCAAGAGTTATTAAGTAGAGAATGGGATATGTTTAGTGGTCATAATAATGGTTTGATTACATTTGACGAATATCTTCATCACCAAATAATTGCTGCAGCAATTGAAGAAATTTTTGCCAACAAACATAGTGAAGATACAGTTAGAGAGTGGAGAGAAGAAGATATTCAAAAGGATGTTTGTGCATATTCAGGATTGCCTTCACCATCAAGTTATGCAAATGAGGGTTCAGTAGAAAAAATTGAGCAAGTATGTAATGAAATGATTGATCATTCAAATAACTCAGGTATTGTAGTTGAATGCTCTGCTGATTTAGATTTACAAATGTATAACGAAAGTATTTAATATGACTGAATTACAAGATTTTATAGATGAAATGCGTAGTACTAGTAGTGCTACGGAAAAAACCGCAATTATAGCGCGTAGTTCGACGTTTATACACAAGATACTTGAAGCTACATATAACCCCTATAAACAATATTATGTCACGAGTAAAACGTGCAAGAAAAATAGTGATAAATGTTACTATGATAGTGGAGATTTATATCCATTTGAATTATTAGATCAATTATCAGATAGAAAATTTACAGGTCATGAAGCAATTGCATTAGTAAATGGTTTTGTTGCTAATACTGCTTATGGAGAGTTATTATATAGAATTATTGATAAAAATTTAGACATAAGAGCTGGAGATAAAGTAATTAATAAAGCTATTCCTGGTTTAATTCCTACTTTTTCTGTTGCGTTGGCACAAGAATATAAAGGTAAATGTGATTGGAATGATAGTTGGTATGCTTCTAGAAAATTAGATGGTGTTAGATGTTTAGCAGTTACTGATTTTGAAGGTAAATGTACACTTTATTCTAGAATGGGTAAAGAGTTAACTACATTAAATAAAGTTAAAGATGCTATTGAAGCAACTAATATTATTAATACTGTATTTGATGGTGAAATTTGTTTAGTTGATGAAGATGGGAATGAAGATTTTCAAGGAGTAATGAAACAATTAAGACGTAAAGATCACCAAATTGAAAATCCTGTATTTATGATATTTGATATGATTCACAAGCCAGATTTTGAAAATCAAAAAAGTAAGGAAATATTATCAGAAAGGTTAGCTAAATTAAGAGGTTGGTTAAATGGTAGAAATATTGTTAATAGTACATTACGTTATTGTCAACAATATGAAATAACTGATGGAAGACATTTTGATATGTGGGGTCAAATGGCAAGTGATAATAAATGGGAAGGATTTATGGTACGTAAAGATGTTGCTTATGAAGGTAAACGTAGTAAAAACTTACAAAAAGTTAAAAAATTCTATGATGCTGAGTATGAGGTATTAGGTTTTGATATTGATAATCATGAAGTAGTTAGAGATGGTAAGTCAGTATCAATGACTATGTTGTCACAAGTATGGATTGAACATAAAGGTTACTTAGTAAAAGTTGGAAGTGGATTTACTCAAGAACAACGTTTAGAATATATGGATGGATCTATTGTTGGAAAAACAATAACTGTTCAGTATTTTGAAGAAACTAATAACCAAGAAGGTGGGATTTCATTAAGATTTCCAACTGTAAAAATAATACACGGAGAAAAAAGAGAATTATGATAGAATTTATAAAACATGCATTAGGATTTTGTGGTGAACATTGGCACCCGAATGTATTTACAATAGCAGCATCTGTTCCAATATTTGGACCTGTTATTTATTATGTTAAATGTAAATGTGGAGGATTATTTAATCATAAGAAGAATTGCAAACATGATAAATAAAGTTATAGACTATATTGAAAATGTATTAGAAGTACCAAGAGATGAATTAAATGGTATGCCTACTTGTCCTTTTGCTAAACAAGAACGTAAAAGTAATAATATTTACATAGATACTATAACAAAAGGAAATGATTTTATAATTTGTATGTATAATTTTATTGAATCTGGTAAAAATTCTGCAATTTTTATACAAGATGATGATATTGCTGAAAGGGATACTAAAAGATACCAAAATTTTTTAAATAATATATTAGTAAGCATAGATAATAAAAAATGGAAAGCATTATGTATAAATCCTAATGATAAATTAGATGTAGAGGGGTTTAATGCTAGATCTTTAGCACCTTGTTTCTTAGTATTAATCAATAATCATAAAGAAATTATTGAAGCACATAACAATATAGTAAAAACTAAATATTTTGATAAAATGAGTAGTAAATATAAAAAATATCTTGGAGTTAAATGAGAGTACCTAAAAAACCAACAGGAAGACGAGCATTACCATTTTATTGGTGGAGGAGATTTAGATCCCATAAATGTTTACCCTATAAAGCAAATTTATTAGATAAAATAACAAATGGTGATTTTGAACCAACACCATTTTTTGATGAAGCTAAATGGGAATTACATTGGATGAAAGAAGAACAGGATGATTTTATAACAAATTATCAAGGTAATGACCCAGAACTTGATCATTTATACTTAGAAATTGAAATACGTGCTAGAAAACGTTATAATAAGTTATTTGAAGATGGAATGAAGGATGATGCTGGTAGAATAGATAGTTTAGTTAGTAATTTTAGTAAACATTTTAAGGTTAAAAAAGATAAAGTAACTGAATTAATGAATGAATTTGATGGTACTGTGTTAGAATTTTATAGATTTATGCGAGAGGATTTGGTTACCTGAAGAAGGGGTCGTATATTTACCATGTAAATAAGAAAAAATAAAGGTTATGAATATAAAAGAGCAATTACAAAAAGGTGATGTAAGATTTACAATTAAAGGTATTACTACTTATCGTTCAGATGATAATGGTGAATATGGAATGAATCCAAAAATATTTAAAGTAAGTGAAAGTGGTGATTCAATTAATGTAGATGAATTACTATCAGTTAGTGGTATGAATGTTACTAAATGGGGTCCTACCTGTGTTACATTATACACATATAATATGTTAGGAAAGAGATCAATAGGTAAAATTAGTTATAAAGACATTTCTATATGTGTAAAGTAACTTGGTGTAATAAACCATCATTAGGCAAGTATTGTTCAATCCATATTCAATATAAGGATTGGGTTAGAAATGCATATAGTAGACCTTGGTTAATGTATAAGTTAGAAAAAATATTAGATGGTAGTGGAGCTACTTGTGAGTGTTGTGGGGATAATTTAGAAGAAAGATTCCCACAACGCGAATTAAAAGATTTAATTAAAGGAATGGATGTAGATCATATTAATCCTGAAATTAAAGGTACATTAGAAGGTGAGCAACCATCTAATTATCAATTAGTGTGTAAATACTGTCATTTATTTAAGTCAATAGATGAAGGAGATTTTATAAATAAAAAAAGTAAATCTAAAGTAATTAAAGATATACCTGGGTTTGAAGGTACAATGGATGCTTTAGATAATTTAAAATTAAAAATTAATACAATATAGGTTATGAGTTTTGAAACAACAATGAATAAAGGTTTTATGATGCAATTCGAGAATGGATTTAAGATATCTGTTCAATGGGGAAATGCTAATTACTGTAGTAGAAGAGGTAGTGGTGCTTGGGATGAAGCAATGAAGCAAGATTACTGGGAGTCAGCAACAGCAGAGATAGCTGTGTTTGATCATGGTGGTCAAATGGTAAATATTGGAGATGATACAGTAGCAGGTTGGTTGACTACAGATGATGTAGCTGCGGCAATTGTTATAGTTCAACAAGCAACCTCAAGCGAGGGGATGAGTGATAAATTTAAACAGTTAAAATTTTAATATGAAGAAATTAGTAATAATAGGTGGTTTAAGTATGATGACAATGGGTGGTGGTTATATGATTCATCACAATAAATCAATTACACCAAAATTTGAAATGAATCCAAACACATTAGCTATAGCTACTGGTGGGATTTTTGTAACATTAGGTTTAACATATAGATTTTAATACGATGAAAAAACTAATAAAAATATTAAGCTTACTAATGGCTGGGTTAATGTCATGGTTTTCACCTATAATGATGAATAGTGGAACTTGTTGTGTTGGGTGTGATATGAAGAAGGAAGATGAAGTGCAAGTAGAATTACCAATTGAAGAAGAAAAAGCAGAATAAAATGATAGATTTAATAGAAAAACTGTATCAAACAAACGAGATTAGTGAAGAAGTTAAACAGTTATTAATAACAAAGTATTATGAGTAAAGAATTAAAACAATCCATCCTTATAGTCATAATTGGTATGACGGTATTAGTTGGGATGATAATAATAATATTATAAATTATGGGTAAAAAATTAGATGAAAAAATGCTTCGTATGATGACTATAACTGAGCGATTTAAGTATATGAATGACTTAAAGAAAATAAAGATGAATATAAGTCAAGCTAAAGCTGAGCAAAACAATGATCCATTTGAGGATCCTGATGTGCAAGAATTTTTAGAGCAAGCAGATAAACCTGGGCCATGGTCTGAAGAGGATGATAAAATATTTACTGTTGGTGGTTTAACTGCTGATAAAGATCAATCGTTTAAAGCTTTCCAAGAAAAACAAAAGCAAAATACCCAATCGTGGGTAGATGAGGAGGAGAGTGATTATGATAATTTCAGCGACGGTAAAGATAGTGACGGTGGAGAGGATTACGACGATTCAAATGAATATTAATTAAAATTACTTAATGATGACTGAAGGTATGATTGGGTTTGTTAGTGTAGTGGTGTTTATTATGTTAGTGGCTGTGTTTTGTATAGTTGAAGATTATTATAAATCAAAGGCTCAACGCAAGTATGACGAACGTTTAGCCAAGTATGACACGAATAAAAGGGATGCGGATAGTATGTAACAAACATTCGATGGGGAATGTGTCCCGAAGTTACACTCACATTAACCCCTCTAGCCCGCGCCTCCAAACCTTACACTATAGGTAAAAATATATACGTGAACCGCAAAGTAAACGCGTTGTTCACGGATGGTCACAAACAATGCGCGGAAAGCGTTGTGAACAATGCTTGGATACCCGAAAAATTGTTCGTATATTGGGGTATAAGCAAATAAAGCGCGCATAATGCGGTGAATGGTGGTGGACTATGCGGTGATGAGCGCGACGGTGGAGCAGACTACGACGGTGAGCATTACTATACCAGCACCTCAGCCGTACTTACCCTATTATTATAATTAATTCCATACGATAGTATTTATTACTTACGGAGCACCTAGGTGTACCTGGGTGGGTACCTTGTACTATAATATCTCCACCGTACGCGTAGCTGGATTATTATCTACCACCGTCGTATCCCTTACATATGCATATAATATCTCTGCCGTCGTACGCCGTACCGCCCGCGTAATTACCCACGGATCACCGCCGTCCATCGGGCGTGTATACGCGCAAGAAAGGTTTTAGCTGTCTTTATGGATCGTAAACGATCTTACATCATCGATTGTATATACAAATATATATGGGAAAAGGTTATTAAAAATTGTGATGTGGGGATTCTTTTTTTTAACAAAAATTTGATTATCGATAAAATATATACTTATATAGAATGCTTAATAACTGCTTCATATTAAAATAGTATGTAATAATACGTTGTAATGTATATATCAGCATGAAAAATCAAATAGACATTAGCCCAATAATATATGTGGTTATAATGGTTGTTGTATTTGCAACAGCTCTTTAAAGACTTCCGGTGAAATATTTGGTTACCGCAGAGAGGGTTCGTATATTTACAGGGTAAATGAGGCGCGAAGCCAATAGAACAATAAAAATAAAGGTTATATTATGACAAAACAAGAAGTTCAAAAATTCAGAGGAGATTTTCAGAAAGCAGTTGCTCAATTAGAAAATCAGTATGGTGTTAATATTTCATTAGGTACTATCAGATATGATGTAAATGGTTTAAGTGCGAAAATGAAAGCCGAAAAAGGTGAAAAAATCGTTCGTGCTACTAAAGATGATTTTCAAGTTGGAGCAATTGTTGGTATTAACCATAAAACGGTTAATTCTAATGATGAATTTAAAATTATTAAAATTAACAATAAAAACATTAAAGTTCAGAAAATAAATGTTGGTGATGGTAGAGTAGGAGCTCTTATGAATGTTTCACCAAGTCTATTAGTTAAAAAGTAATTAAAAGTAATGCGCAGGAGGCTTGGCTCCCCGAAAGAGCTTTCGTATATTCACGGTATATTAATAATTAAAACAAAATAAAGGTTATGGTAAATTCAAAAGACATGCAAGAAGCAAATTATTTAACTAAAGCTAACATTAACAGTTTAGCACCATCAGTATTCGCAACAACACCAAGTAGTGATGTTTCAGAAAAATACACACACATTCCAACAGAAAGAGTAATTGATGATATGGAATTATTAGGTTGGAAGCCAATTGAAGCAAAAGAAGTAAAAGCAAGAAAAAAATCAACATTAGGTTTTCAAAAGCATTTACTTGTATTTAGAAATGATGATGTTGTAATTAATGGTGAAGATGGTGATACAGTATTTCCACAGATCCTATTGACAAATTCACATGATGGAAAAAATTCATTCCAATTCCAAGCAGGTTTATATAGATTAGTTTGTGAAAATGGATTGGTAATTGCAGATACTCAATTTGAAGCAGTTAAAATGAGACATATGGGTTATACATTTGAAGATCTTCAAGTGAAAATTAAAGATATGGTTGAAAAATTACCATTAACAGTTGAATCGATGAATAAAATGAAAGCTACAGAAATGGAGCAAGACGCAATTCTTCAATTTGCTAAAGATGCTT
>Ga0209535_1002945_pt1 | contig 11029 bp, 10 predicted proteins | sample LinPmetageLP28_FD_184041 | JGI IMG/M metagenome (GOLD analysis project Ga0209535, IMG submission 184041) | Marine viral communities from the Pacific Ocean - LP-28 (SPAdes) (version 2) | ecosystem: Environmental > Aquatic > Marine > Oceanic | place: Pacific Ocean | collected 2009-08-22
AACACAGGGTACTCAAGGTAGACAGGGTAGACAAGGTATACAGGGTATAACAGGTAATACAGGTGCTCAAGGAACACAAGGAACACAAGGTAAACAAGGTATTCAAGGTATTACAGGTAATACAGGTTCACAAGGAACACAGGGTACTCAAGGTAGACAGGGTAGACAAGGTATACAGGGTATAACAGGTAATACAGGTGCTCAAGGAACACAAGGAACACAAGGTAAACAAGGTATTCAAGGTATTCAAGGAATACAAGGTAGACAAGGTAGACAAGGTATAACAGGTGCTCAAGGAACTCAAGGAACACAAGGTAGACAGGGTATTCAAGGAAGACAAGGTATAACAGGTGCTCAAGGAACTCAAGGAACACAAGGAAGACAAGGTATTCAAGGAAGACAAGGTATAACAGGTGCTCAAGGAACTCAAGGAACACAAGGTAGACAGGGTATTTCAGGTACAAATGGTTCACAAGGAACTCAAGGAACACAAGGAAGACAAGGTATTCAAGGTATTCAAGGAATACAAGGTAGACAAGGTAGACAAGGTATAACAGGTGCTCAAGGAACTCAAGGAACACAAGGTAGACAGGGTATTTCAGGTACAAATGGTTCACAAGGAACTCAAGGAACACAAGGAAGACAAGGTATTCAAGGTATTCAAGGAATACAAGGTAGACAAGGTAGACAAGGTATAACAGGTGCTCAAGGAACTCAAGGAACACAAGGTAGACAGGGTATTTCAGGTACAAATGGTTCACAAGGAACACAAGGAACACAAGGAAGACAAGGTATTCAAGGTATTCAAGGAATACAAGGTATTCAAGGAAGACAAGGTATAACAGGTGCTCAAGGAACTCAAGGAACACAAGGTAGACAGGGTATTTCAGGTACAAATGGTTCACAAGGAACACAAGGAACACAAGGAAGACAAGGTATTCAAGGAAGACAAGGTATTTCAGGTACTTCAGGTTTAAATGGTTCACAAGGAACACAGGGTACAACAGGTCCAGTAGCAGGTTCAAATACACAAGTTATTTTTAATAACAGTGGAGCTGCAGGAGCATCATCTGAATTTACTTTTACTACAGGTACAGGATTAGTAACTACTGAAAGATTAAATGTAGGATTATCAGCTGGAACAAATAGTACAGATGGTTTAATTAGAGCTGAAAATGATATTATAGCATACGCTTCATCAGATAAAAGATTAAAAACTAATATATTAAATATACCAAATGCTTTAGATAAAGTAATAATGATGAATGGTGTTGAATTTGATTGGTTAGAATTTGAAGCTAACAAAACACAAGCTATACATGCTAATGAAGGACATGATTATGGTGTTATAGCACAAGAAATAGAAACAATATTCCCAGAATTAGTTGATACAAGAGCTAATGGTTATAAAGCGGTTAGATACGATAAATTAGTAGCTGTATTAATTGAAGCTGTTAAAGAACTTAATATTAAAATTAAAAATTTGGAAAATAAATAGTTATGGCTTCAGTATCTTTAACTTCAGCTTCAGTAAGTTCTTTAATTTTAACTAGAGGTTCAGTTACCATAGGTAATAATTATGGAATGGAAGATGTATTTAATACTATGGGAGCAGAAGCAGCACTTCCAAGTATTGCAACAACTGGTAATTATGAATTAAATAATTTATGGGGTTTAGATAATTCATATTCTGAAAATAATCTTGCTACAGGTCATTTTAGAACTCTTCGATCTCCTTTAGGTGTAGATGCTAATAGTAATATTTATTTTTGTAGTTACAATGGAAATTATGTAGCTAGAAGTTTTAAAAGTGGTACAACAACAATTTATAAAAATGGTTCATCAGCAGGAACAATTACTTCAGCACGAGGTACTTTATCTTTAAATTCATTAGTAGTTGGAGATAGAATATCTGGTGATAAACCTTTTGTTTTTTACCATAATTCAAACCCAGGTGTTCAAGGAGCTTATGGGGGGTATATGGGTTATATGTTTGCTACAAGAATAGACAGACGAACTATAACTTTTCATATTTTTAATTTAGATCCTGATAATAGTTGTTCATACATTATATTACGCACCTCAACATCCAATGCTAATGTTACTTCTATGACTAATGCAGGTTCAGGAACTATAAGTGCAGGATCTTATGTTGCATTTGGACCAACAGCTACTCAAGGAAATTATTACATCCAAACAAGTGGTTTAACTTGTTGTGTTCGTGGAGATTATCCATCGTCTGATGTTGTTATGATGTATCCTATGTCACAAGAAAATTTATATGGTTGGTTTTCTTCAAATGGTCATACTTTTTCAGTAAATAACGCAGAATGTGCAAGATTAGATTCAGGGGGAGGTGATGATATTTTAGGAAGAGATGTTGATAATCAATCTCAAACAATTATAGGCTCTTTAGGTGCCGGTAATGGAAATACTTTTACTTCTGATAGTGTTTCTACAATAACAGGAGGAAATTATTTTAGTGGAGAAGCATCTGTTGTGTATAATTCATCCTTTGCAGGAGTTCCTACTAGACCTGGAACTATATTTGCAGCTGAATCACAAGGTGATGGTAATGGAACAGAAATGACATCATTTACATCAGCAACTGCTCATGGTAGAATGTGTGTAAGTGGAGGAGGTGCAGCTTGGAATGCTTTTGTAAAAGTAGGTTGGTCTGCATCTGGAGGAACAACTGCCTTAGGATATCCTAATTATGGTGATGTAATAATGAGATTTAATTCTGGGGGGACTTTTCAAGAAGCACTACCTTTTAGTGGTAACAATACAACAGAACCTTACTTATCTTCAGCTTATTTTGGAAATGGTTCAGGAACGGGAACATCAGCTAATGCTGGTGATTTTTTTCTATGTAATGTAGCAGTTCAAGGTTACCAAGATACAGATCAAAGTGATAAAGATGAAGCAAATATGATAATGACTAATGATGTTGATTCTCTTGGAGCAAATTCTTATACAATTTATGCATTTAACGAAGATTTAGAAGGAGTAGGTACTGCAACAGATGCTTGTAATGAAATAGGAACAACATATCCTCATGAAGTATATTCACCTGGTTCATTTGCTGATGGAAATGTAATTTTTAATGATGATGTATTCTTTTTTCCATTTGGGGGAGCAACTAATTATTTTGTATATTATTCTGGTAGAACTAAGTATAGATTTAAATGTAGTGGTGAAGGAATAATATCGGATTTTGGTCTTTGTTAATGTATACCTTTTTAAAAGACAAAATTCTAGATGAAAGAAATCATGAAGTAATGATGGATTGGGAAACTCCTATTATGGAAGAACATGCTAGAATTGTAACTAAAAATGGAGGAGATATATTAGAAATAGGATTTGGAATGGGAATATGCTCTGATTTTATACAACAAGCTAATATTAAATCTCATACTATAATTGAAATACATGATCAAGTTTTTGATAGACTATTAGAATGGGCTAAAGATAAACCTAATGTAATTCCTATAAAAGGTGATTGGTTTAATAGTATTCCAAATAAAAAATATAATGGTATAATGCATGATACTTGGGAAGATAAAAATTATCATAATTTTATTCCTATAGTTAAAAATTATTTAAAATCAAAAGGTATAATAACCTATTACAACCCAGACTTAGAACATATAACAAAAAATCAATTTAAAGATACTAGTAGTAAATTAACAGTTACAAAAATTAACGTTAACCCTCCTACTAAAAATATGAATTATAAATATTTTGATAGAAAAGATTATTATTGTATTGAAATTGTTGTTGATTAGACGACTTTTTTCTATATTTATAATAAAATTATAATTATGGCTGTAATCCCAATTTATCCTGGTTCATCATCTTTTTTTCCTGGAGATACACCTTTTGGATTTTATGATAATCAATATGATTTCCAAACAGATGCTGATAGAGTAGTAACATATGTTGCAAGAAGATTAGGTTATCCTATAATGGATGTTGAATTACAAGATTTAAATTTTTATGCTGCATTTGAAGATGCAGTTACAACTTATGGTAATGAATTATATGCTTATAAAGTAAGAGAGAATTATTTATCTATAGAAGGATCACCAACAGCATCTAATTTAAACCATGAATTAATAACCCCCAATTTTGCTAGTGTAGTAAGATACTCAGAACAATATGGAGAAGAAGCAGGTACTGGAGGAACTACAACTTGGTATACAGGATCAGTTCCTGTTACTGGGGGTCAACAGGATTATGATTTAAAAACATGGGCCTCTGAATCTTTAGGATTAAATAATGAAGATTTTATAGAAGTAAAAAGAGTATTTTATGAAGCAACCCCAGCAATTGTAAAGTTTTTTGACCCATATGCTTCTACTGGAACAGGTATGATGAATATGATGGATAATTTTGGATGGGGTAATTATTCTCCTGCTATTAATTTTATGTTAATGCCTATTAGTTTTGATATACAAAAAATTCAAGCTATAGAATTAAGTGATACAGTTAGGAGATCACAATTTTCATTTGAACTAGTTAATAATAATTTAAGAATATTTCCAATCCCTAGACAAAGTGGAAATTTACACATACAATATATAAAACTATCAGAAAGAAACAATCCCATATCTAAATATCCTAAAGGACAATATAATGTAACAAATGTTTCAAATGTAAATTATTGTAATCCTGATTATTGTGAAATTAATTCTATAGGTAGAAGTTGGGTATTTGATTATACTTTAGCTATATGTAAAGAAATATTAGGATATATTAGAGGTAAATATACACAAGTACCAATTCCAGGAGCAGAAACAACTTTAAATCAATCTGATTTATTAACAGCAGCAACTGGTGAAAAGTTAGCATTAATTACAAGATTAAGAGAATATTTTGATGAAACATCAAGAAAAAATTTATTAGCATCAAAAGCAGAAGAGGCTGAATCACTAACACGAATTGAAGCAGCAGTACCTTACCCAATTTATATAGGATAATATGGCATTATTTGGAGGAGCAAGAGATATAAGTATGTTTAGAGGAATTAGTAGAGAACTAATGTGGGATATTATTGTTCAAGAATGTGCCCTTTATAAATTTAGATTAGAAGAAACTAATGTTAATATTTATGGTGAAGCAGCTGAAGAAAAATATTATGAAGCCCCAATGCTACTTAATACCTTAATTGAAAGACAAGACCAAAACTTCCCAGAGTCAGATTTAGGAGTAGATTTTACAGGAGGTCGTACATTTAAATTTTTAAGAGATGATTTAGCAGGAGTAGAAGCTAATGGGTCTGGTAAAATAGGAGTAGTTGTTCCTGAAGTTGGTGATATTATATGGTATGAGAATGGATATTATGAAATATATAAATTAATTAATAACCAACTATTTGTAGGTAAAGACCCAGATTACCCAAATCAAGATGATAATGGATATAACCCATATGGTAATTCAGATTTAGCTAGTTTTGGGTATGATGTATCAATAATAGCAGAAACTCATTATGTACCAGCAGATAGAGTTGGTATTTCACAAGAAAGATTAATATCAAGTATAAAACATGTCCAATAGAGGAAGAAAAGTAGTACCTAAATCTCAAAAAGAAATAAGTAAAGGATTACATACTCCTTTTTCTAAAGAAGAAGGGAATCCTAATAATGCTGCATATCAAAAAACAGATAGAAGTAATCAAGTTTCTTTTAAAGGTGATACTGTAAAACCTTTTACTGTAGGATTATATGATATAGATGAAACTATACTTTATTATTTTAATAACGTAATTAAACCAACAGTTGTTCAAAATGGTAAAAGAGTAGAAGTTCCTGTAATATATGCTGACTCTGAAAGATGGAATCAAATTCAAAAAAATGGTTATTTTAGAGATAAAAAAGGTAGAATAATGATGCCTTTAATTACTTTTAAAAGAACTAATATTGAAAAAAACAGAAATATTACTAATAAATTAGATGCAAATTTCCCAAATAATTATAGAGTATATGAGAAATCTTATAGTGCTAATAATACTTATGATAAATTTAATATATTAAATGATAGAAGACCAACAAAAGCTATGTATGCTGTAGTAGTCCCAGATTATGTAACTTTAAATTATGATTGTATTATTTCAACATATTATGTAGAACAAATGAATGGTATAGTAGAAGCTATAAATTATGCCTCTGATTCTTATTGGGGTAATCCTGAAAGATATCAATTTAGAGCTAGAATAGACTCAGTATCGACTAATGTAGAAATGCCTGCAGATCAAGATAGAGTAGTTAAAAGCACTTTTAGTATTAAAATGTATGGATATATAGTACCTAATATACTTCAAAAAGATTTATCTTCAATTCAAAAATATAATAGTAAAGCAAAAATTACATTTAACCCGGAAATGGTAAGTAATATAGATGAGGTAGAATCTTCACCACCTAAGAGAACAAACATCGAACATGGAGATTTTACAGGATTTGTTGATCCTCCTTCAACAAGAGTACCTTCTAATAGAATTAATACTAATAGAGTACCACCAACCATAAACCCAGACTAATTGTAACATTCATTAATTTTTAAACAATTTATTAATATGTATAAATGATAATAAATTTAATTATTAATTAACTAATAAAAGTAATGTCAAAAGAAAAAGTTTTAACCGAAACCGAAATTGAAAATGTTAAAAAAGTAAGAGAAGATTTTCAGATTTTAGTAGGACGAATTGGAGAAGTAGAGATTGGAATATTAAATTTACAAAAAAATAAAAAAACTTTAGAAGTAGAATTAGATAGAATCCAACAAGAAGAAATTAGAATAGCTAAAGAATTAGAAATAAAATATGGTAAAGGAAACGTTTCATTAGAAACAGGAAAATTTACCCCAGTAGAATAGTTTTTTAAAGAAAATATAATATTTATAATAAAATAAAATAACATAAAATGGCAGAAGTATTAATATCACCGGGTGTTTTAGCAAGAGAAAACGACCAATCACAAATAACAGCAGGTCCTATACAAGCAGGAGCTGCAATTATTGGACCAACTGTAAAAGGCCAACAAGACATTCCTAGGTTAGTAACTAGTTATTCAGAATATCAGGCTGCTTTTGGTACTACTTTTTTAAGTGGATCAAACCAATTTACATTTTTTACCTCTATATCAGCTTATAATTATTTCCAAAATGGAGGAAGTACATTATTAGTAACTAGAGTTACACCAGAAGCTTTTTCACCAGCTACATCTTCATATATTAATACAGGATCAGCTGGATCAACTGTAACAGCTAATGTATCTCCTTTTACATTAGCAACATTAGCTGATGGTAATATAATGAATAGTGTTGGTCCTTCAGGAACTAATGGAACATTAGATTCAGGATCAGTTGACAATTTTAGATGGGAAATAACAAACCCAAGTACTTCATCAGGTGTGTTTTCATTATTACTTAGACAAGGTGATGATACACAAACTTCAAAACAAGTAGTTGAAACTTATTCAAATCTATCTTTAGATCCTTTATCAACTAATTATATTTCAAAAGTAATTGGTGATCAAGTACAAACAGTAAGAGGAACAGGAGTAAATGTTTATTTACAATCATCTGGATCTTATCCTAATGCTTCAAGATTTATAAGAGTAGCATCTGTTGATGCTCAAACTCCAAATTATTTTGATAATGCAGGAAATCCTAAAGATATATTTACAGGATCAATACCTGAGACACAATCAGGATCATTTGGTGCAGCTTTAGGTAATATAACAGGAAGTGGAAACCCTTCAAATTTCTACCAAACAATAAATAATGTAGATTCTCAAGGTATGATTGGATCAGATTATACTACAGCAATTAATTTATTAGCTAATAGAGATGATTTTAGATATAATTTAATCACAGCTCCAGGTCTAATATTACAAAATGCATTAACAGGAGCAGGTTGGACAACAATTCAATCAAATTGTGAAAATAGAGGGGATGCAATATTTGTAGGAGATTTAGTTAATTATGATGCATCATTAACACAAGTAACAGGACAAGCAGCTTCAGTTGATTCTTCATATGTAGCTTCATATTGGCCATGGTTACAAGTAATTGACCCGGATTCAAGAGAATTAGTTTGGGTACCAGCTTCAACAATGATACCAGGTGTTTATGCTTACAACGATAGAGCAGGTGAGCCATGGTTTGCACCAGCAGGTATTAATAGAGGAGGATTAGGAGCAGTTAGTCAAGCAGAAAGAAAATTAACTAATACTAATAGAGATGATTTATATACTGGAAAAGTTAATCCAATAGCAACATTCCCAGGACAAGGAATTGTAGTATTTGGACAAAAAACTCTCCAAACAAAAGCTTCAGCTTTAGATAGAGTAAATGTAAGAAGATTATTAATTACACTTAAAAATTATATTTCACAAATCGCTGATACATTAGTATTTGAACAAAATACAGCGGCTACAAGAAATACATTTTTAAGTCAAGTTAATCCTTATTTAGAATCAGTACAACAAAGACAAGGATTATATGCATTTAAAGTTGTAATGGATAATTCAAACAACACACCAGATGTAATTGATAGAAATGAATTAATTGGTGCTGTTTATTTACAACCAACTAAAACAGCTGAATTTATTTACCTAGACTTTAATATTTTACCAACTGGAGCATCATTTCCATCATAAAAATTTAAAGCGATAATATTTATAATAAAATAAAATAAAACAAAAATGGCAGTATTAGACCCAAACGAAATATTTTTCACAGCATTTGAACCAAAGGTAGCTAACCGATTTATATTGTATGTTGATGGTATACCATCGTATATAATTAAGGGAGTTAGTGGAATGGGGTTCGCGCAGGATGAAATAGTATTAAACCATATAAACACCTATAGAAAAGTAAAAGGTAAATTAAGATGGAATGATTTAACAATGGAATTATTCGATCCTATTACCCCTTCAGGAGCTCAAGCAGTAATGGAATGGACAAGATTACATCATGAATCTGTTACGGGTAGAGATGGTTATTCTGATTTTTATAAAAAAGATTTAACAATTGATGTACTAGGTCCTGTAGGTGATGTAGTTTCAGAATGGATTATTAAAGGAGCATTTATTAAAGATGCATCATTTGGTGATATGAGTTGGGATGATGATACTACTGTAATGAATATTTCATTAACATTAGGAATGGATTATTGTGTATTAAATTTCTAAAAGAAAAACAACATATTTTACATTTAAGCTTGGCATACGTCAAGCTTTTTTGTATATTATATATGTATAACAAAATTAAGTTATTAACAAATAAAAATTATGTCTGAAAATAAATTTAAATTCCCTACTGAAAAAGTAGATTTACCATCAAAAGGTTTACTATATCCTAAAGATCATCTATTATCATCTGGAAAAATAGAAATGAAATATATGACTGCTAGAGAAGAAGATATTTTAACTAATCAAAATTATATAGCTAAAGGAATTGTATTAGATAAATTATTACAATCTTTAATTATCACTGATGTAAAATTAAAAGATTTATTTATTGGGGATAAAAATGCAATATTAATAGCATCTCGTATTTTAGGATATGGTAAAGATTATCAAATAAAATATAAAGGTCAAGCACACACAGTAGATTTAAGTTTATTAGAAAATAAAACTATTGATGAAAATTTATTTAAAGGTGGAAAAAATGAATTTGATTGGGAATTACCACATTCAGGAACAAAATTAACATTTAGATTATTAACTGATGGTTTAGATAAAGAAATTGAAGCAGAAATTAAAGGTATTCAAAAAATCAATAAAGGAGCCTCCCCGGAAGTTTCAACAAGAATGAAATATTTAATTACTTCAGTAGAAGGTGATTCATCTGGTAAAACTGTAAGAGATTTTGTTGATAATTATCTTTTAGCTCGAGATGCAAAAGCATTAAGGGATCATATAATAAAAATCCAACCTGATATAGAGTTAAAAGCCACAATTACTAATGAGTATGATGAGCTTGAAGAAATAGATGTACCAATTTCTTTAAATTTTTTTTTCCCTGACGCCAACTGAAGCAGCTCAATATAGAAGTAATATTTTTTCACAAATTCACGAAATAGTCTTTAATGGTAAGGGAGGTTACGATTGGGATACTGTGTATAATATGCCTATATGGCTTCGTAATTTTACATTTAAAAAATTAGATGAATTTTATAAACAACAAGCAGAAGCTCGAAAACCTAAAAAGAATAATGATATAGATTTATCTAATCCTAATAAATCAAAACTACCTCCTAAAAGAACAGTTTCACCTCCTACTTATGTTACTAAAGCATCGAGAAAATAGTATTTTTTAATATTTATAATAAAATATCTCCATGGTTAAAAAGAGTAAATCCCAAATAGATGCCGAAAATTCAGCAAAAGAAACAGCTGTAGTTGTTGAGGATGCTTTAAGAAATATTGCTGATAAAGTAGGTGATATTTTTAAAGAAGCTCTTTCTTCAACTGATAATGTTTCTAAAGCAATTGCTAAAGATATTACAGGAACATTAAATTCACTAGCTAAAGTATCAAAAGATTTAGCAAGTGCTAATATTAAAGCAGCTGAAGGAGCATTTAGACAAGCTGATGCTGCTAAACTTATCCAACAAAGACAAGCTAAAATAAGAGCTATAAATTATCAAATTTTAGCTTTAGATGAAGAACAAGTTGATGCAAAGGGAGACTTAATTAAGGAATTACAAAAAATAGAGAATTATAATAATGAATTTGAAAAAGGTTTACAAGAACAGGTAAATTTATCCCAAAAGTTTAATAAACAAATGGGTGCTACTGGAGCTATTTTAGGTGGTCTTAAATCACTAGCAGGTAACTTAGGACTAGGAGCCTTAACTGATACTTTTGATAATGCTGAGGCAGCAGCTAAAGAGGTAGTAGATGTAACTGGAGGATTATCTAATCAATTTAAAGTATTAGGTGCTGGTTTAGCATCATTAGGTAAAAGTTTTTTAAATTTTTTAACATCACCTGTAGCAATGATAGGTCTTTTAGTAAAA
>Ga0209535_1002946_pt1 | contig 11029 bp, 4 predicted proteins | sample LinPmetageLP28_FD_184041 | JGI IMG/M metagenome (GOLD analysis project Ga0209535, IMG submission 184041) | Marine viral communities from the Pacific Ocean - LP-28 (SPAdes) (version 2) | ecosystem: Environmental > Aquatic > Marine > Oceanic | place: Pacific Ocean | collected 2009-08-22
ACCAAGTTATGCTTTTAGTCTAAACAATTTATACTACACGTTTAATACGGGTAAAATGTATCAGCATCACGTTGGTAACTATGCAAAGTTTTATGGAATTACTTATGGTACAAGTGTAACTATAGTTTTAAACTCTCAACCATCTGTTGTTAAAGTGTTTGAAACAATTAATTATGAAGGATCAAACCATTGGCAATTAGCAAGTATGGTTGGTAGTTCAGGTGATGTAACTTTACCAATAGGTTCTTATCAAGCTCAAACAACTTTAGCTGGACTAGAAGGAGCTTTGTTTTCAAATAATTTTAAGAAAAAAGAAAGCAAATTTTTTGCTAATCTTATAAATAACTCACCTTCAACAGCTGGTGAGGTTGTGTTTGGAAACTCAATGACTGGTATAAAAGGTTTTTTTGCAACTGTAAAAATGGAAATACCTGCTATCGTTCAATTCGACACATCAGCAATAAAAAAAGAATTATTTTCTGTAGCATCTAATGTTGTAGAATCATCATATTAAAACTACATTATGTTTAACAAATTAATATATATATTATGCCATTAACAGCAGGAGCAATAGCCGCTATAGGTGGTACAGTAATTTCTGGTATAGGTGCTTTATTTGGAGGTGGTGCTAAAAGACGTGAAGCGCGTAGGGCTGAAGAAAGAAAACAAGTCTTAATAGGCGAGTTAAATATTTTAGAAAAAGGTAGACAAACAATATCAAATCCTTATGCGGGTATTAAAGATTTATCTAGTATGGCTAAAGATTTAAGCGGTATGGTTTCAAATCCATTTGCTAATCTTGGTGTTGCCACACAAGCCGCTGAAATACAAATAGAACAAGCTGACATTGCTTTAGCTAATACATTAGACACTTTAAGATCAACAGGTTCAGGTGCAGGTGGTGCAACCGCTTTAGCACAAGCTGCTTTGCAAAGTAAAAAAGGGGTTTCAGCTAACATAGAACAACAAGAGGCTCAAAATGATAAGCTAAGAGCTCAAGGTGAGTCTAAGTTAGAAATGTTAAAAATGCAAGAATCACAAAGAATACAAACTATAGGAATGTCAGAGGCACAAAGAGTTCAACAAGCTGGTGTTGCTGGTGAACAGTTTATGTTTCAAACTAAAGAAACAAGACAAATGCAAGAGTTAAACAGAAAACAAGCTTTAATAACAAATGAAGCCCAACAAGCAGTTGCAGCTTCGCAAGGCGCTGATGCTATATATTCAGCTGGTTTAAGTTCGTTTGGTCAAATTGCTTCTTCAGTAGCTGGTAATTCAGAATTTAAATGGAAGACTTAATAAAATTATAATATGTCATACGAAAATCCACAAGCCGTAATAAATACAGAATCTGCAAAATATTATGCCGCTGCAATAAGTGGTATAGGAAAAAATGTTTCTGATATTATAAACAAACAAGCGGATAGATCTAGAGCAGAAGCTAAAGCTAGGAAAAAACAAAACTTATTAGATGCTAATAACAGGGTTAAATTTGGCTCAGAATATTTAGCTATTGTAAATAAATCTTTATTAGATTTTGACATGAGTTCTGAAATAAGCCCTCAATTAAATGAATTAGTAAACCAAGCCGCAGATGTAAAAACTAGATTAGCAAACATGACTCAAGGAAGTGCTGAATACTATGAGCTAAAAGATGATTTAAATGCTTTAGAAACTTTTTTTAGTGTAGGTTTAGAACAAGGATTAGAAAACTTTGTTGGTGCAAGAAGTGATTTCTCTAAAGGGCAAGCTAGTATAGGCTCTGAAGAAGTTTATAAAGATAACGAAGTTGTAAACATGGGTTTATCAGCATCACACACACAACCAGGAATAATTGAAGATATGTTATCTACGTTGCCTAATTCAAAACCTATTAATAGAGGTTTTAGAATTCAAAGATTAAAAGGTGAAGACGGAAAACTGGGTGCGTACAATATATTTGTTGATTTTGGCGATCAATTAAAAGACTCTGATATAAGTGATTTTAGAAAATTACCACAAAGACAATATAATATCAATAAAGATCTTGGTACAGAAAGTATTATTACAAACCCTAATATTTCTAATATTCTTACTAGCACACTTGATGATTTGAAAATAACTAAAAACGGTGACTTAAACTATAAAGGAGTAAATAATCCTTCCGCTGGTTTATTAAGTATTATAGCTACAGGTGAAACTGAAACAGTAAAAAGAGGAAATGGTTTAATGGAAATACCAAAAATTGACACAGAACTTTTAAGAGCAAAATTAAACAATAATTTAGTGGGTAGAATTGGGGGTATTGTAAAAAGCGGTGATGCTGAAATGGGTAGCTTAGGTTTAGGTATAAATAGAATGCAAAGCTACGTTGATGATATTTTGCCAGAAAAGTTAGATGATATGGTAGGGACTTTAGAAACAGATCCTTCAACTGAACATGGATTAACTCAAGAATCTTATGATAAATTAGAATATGCTATTGTGCTGGTTAAAAAAAGACAAATGCAAGGAGGTTTATTTGGCGTACCAGTAGAAGAACCTAACAAACTTACAGATACTGAAATAAAAAGAAATGAAAAAACTAGCATGCTTGATAATTTAGGTAAAGACTTATTAACTTTTGATACGTTAAGACCTGGTAGAGAGTCTGGTATAAGAATGGATATAATACCAGATGAAAAATTCCAACAAGAATTATTAACAATTGGACCTGGCTTTACGTTTAATAAAATTATTGATAATGAATTTATTCCACTAAAAGTTGTAGGCGCACCAGATAGTGACTCTGTTCAATTACCATTAAAAGGATTAACAGATGTTGCTTTGAAAAAAGCAATGTATTTATTAGCTGGAGGAAAAAAATCAGATCCTATATATAAAGAGCTTGGTGAAGATAAAAAAGAAGTTGAAGATCCATATGACGTGTTTGCAAGATAATTAAATTAAAATAAATGATAGAACTACAAGATCCTAAAACAATTGCTTACAAAGTAATTAAAGATGGTAAGGAAAAAGTATATGATATACCTGAAGATACTGTCCAAAACTTTTTAAAAGATAATCCAGATGCTAAACTTTTTGAACAAAGTGAAGTAAAGGAAAACGGTGTTGTGGAGACGGATGCGTCTGCAGCGCCAGAAGTAGTTCAAGCGTCCAATACGGATTCAGCATTGGATCTTGGTTCTTCGGAATTTACAAGAGATAAAATTGACTTAGATTTAAAGCCTGTTCAGCTATTAGAAGAAGATCCTTTAGGTAAAAAACTAGTTCCTGACTTTGAAAATGCTATTCAATTTTCTGAAGCTGAAAACCTTTTGTTTGAAAGAGAAGAAGATAGCGTAGACGAAAATGGAAAAATAATAAAAGGAGATTATGTTATACCAGTAGATTTTACTCCTTATGAAACGCAGGTTGGAAAAGAAATAGAGTTTACACGTGGTGGAAATATTATAAAAATTGATAAAGAAACTAAAACTGTAGTTCCTTATGAAGATGAATTAAAGGAAGCAACAGATATGTTGCAAAATCCTAATAAATTTGGACTTACTTGGAAACCTATTGCAAATCCTAGTACAGAAAACATACAAAATCTGGCTTCTTTTATTATTAAAACCGATGAAAAGAAAGCTTTATTAAGAAAGAAAACCCAAAAATATTTACAAACCTTAACAAATAAAGAAAGAAAAGCTTTAGCTCCTTATGAAGCCAATAAATATATTAAAAATAAAAATAAATTTAATAAGCTGCAACAAGAAGGAGATGTTTTACTTAATAAATATGTTAAAAGTGCAAATCTTTTTAATTTAAAAAATATATCAGAAAAAATAAACGATCCTGATTATAAGTTTGATGTTACAGGTTTAGGCGATATAGAGCTTGTAGAGGTTTTAGCTAAAAGAATTAAAGACATGGGAGATCCAGCTATGTTGTTTACTGAGTCAAGTGTAAATCTTTATAATAATTTAGTAGATAATTATAATATTGAAAGAGAAAATGTTAAGACAGTAAAACTTGAAAATGGAAAAATTATACCTACCGCAACTTTTGATTTATTAAAGTCTTTACAAGCTGAAAATAATAACGTGCTTAACACTTTAAGCAGCATTGAGTCAGAGAAAGAAGGTTTACCAACTGATATTAAAACTTCAGAACAATTATTAGATTATTTAAAATTAAACTATTCTGAAATTGAAAAATATGGTAATAATTTAAAAAAAGTATTACTTCCTTTAATTCCTAATCTAGCTGTTTCTGCAGCAGGTTTAGCACAAGATATTGTTTCATCAGCTGTTGAATTAGCGGAAAAAGCTGAAATAATGCCTAAAGGTAGTGCAAAAATGATGACTAATTTTGGTTATAGTAGAAAAATAACTGAAGCTAGAGAATATATGGATTGGTTTAATAATCAATTAGAAAAAAACTATAGAGAAAAATATGTTCAAGATCTTGATTTAAAAGAAGGTTTTTCTAGCGTTACAAACGTTGGTAAGTTTATGGCTCAAGAATTTATTGGGCAGGCTGGTACTATATCTATGTTGTATTTTGGTGGAGCTGCGTTTGGTTTTACTGGAATTGGTCTTGATTCATATCAGTCTCAAATGAGAAATTTAAAAAATGAGGAAGATATGCCATTTGCAGAAAAAACCTCGGTATTAGAAAAATTTGCAGTTGCCGCTGGCTACGCTGGGCTTGAGGTAACTTTAGGTGCAATGCCTACGTTAAAAATATTACAAAGAGGTAAACAAATTGTTAATGAGTCTTTAGAAGGGGGAGTAAGAACCTTATTTAATAAAGGTGTAGGTAGTTTTATGCTACAAGGTGCTAAAACTGCTGGCTGGGGCGCTGCTCTTGAAGCACCTACAGAAGGAATGACTGTTATTGGACAAAACGGTATTGATGTTGTTAGAGGTGCTAAAACCATGAATCAAATAATGGAAAATGTTCCTCATGCTACAGTTGTTGGTGGAATGTTAGGAAGCGTTATGAGCGCTTCTCCTTATGTGGTTGGGCTTACTTATAGTTTATTTTCTGATTATAATTCTTACGAAGGCTTTAGAGGTAATCAAAAAGACATTACTGCTCTTTATAACAAGTCTAAAGGAATGGACAAAAGAACAAGAACTTATAAAATAATACAAGGCCAAATAGCAAATTTACAAGGAAAAAACGAAGCTATATTAAAAACTATTGAAAGTAAAATTACAAACAATTTAACTACTGAAGGTTTTTATGCTTTTAGAGATGCTACGGCTAAACAAGAAGCTATAAGAACAAAAGCTAAAGAAGTTGAGCAAGATTACCAAAATAGTAAAAAAACCTCAGTTGATTTAGATAAAAGAGAAACAGCTTTAGAATCTTTGTTAAAAGATTTTCAAGCTCTTGAATTAGCTAGAAGAAATTTTAAGGAATCTTTTACAATGAACATAGGTTTACTACCTAAAGAAGAACAATTAAAATATGAACAAGCGGCTAGACTTGATTTAGAATCAACTGGTAAAGATTTTACTAATCAAGAAGTTAGAGAAAAGGCTGAAAAAATATGGCAAGAAGAATCTTTTGATAAAAATTCTGAAAAAGATTATTTAACTATAAAAAGATTTAATAAGTCTGGAATTAATACGTCCTATGCTATGTCAGATAGCAATAGCGAAAGTATTAGAAAGTTCAAAACAGCTTTAGATGCAAGAGTTAATGACACAAACCATCCTATGGATGAAGCTGAAGCTAAAAAACTTTTAAATGAATTCAAGGAAGGTATAAGTAATGGTACTTTAAACGGTGTTAATTTACTTACTTTTGATAAAAATGGCAAAAGAGTTTATGATATTATTGTAGATAGAACAAATGCTATAAAAAATGGTAAAACATCTACAGGTATACATGAAATGGGGCACACTTTATTTGCTGAGACTATTAGCACTAATTCAGATGCATTTCAGCTTGTAGCTCTTAATGTTATGGGGTGGTTAAAAATTAATAACCCAAAAGCTTATACAAGAATAAACGAAAGAATTAAAAACCAAAAAAATTGGGATGAAGTTTTAACAAACTTTTTAGAAGAAGTTCCACGTATGCAACTAGAGGCTGAAAATAATAAAGGTTTATTAGCTATACTTTCTCAAGGTTTACCCGATGCTATTAACGATGCCACTGATGGATCTAGTAATTTTAATCTAAAAGGAGGTTTAGATACTATAGATTTTTTAACAACTTTAGCTAATAAATTAAAAACAGGAAAACTAACTATTGCTGAAATAAAACAACTTAAAAAAGGTGTTGAGCTAGACGGTATTATCGATTTAGTTGAAGAAACTACAGAAGCTAAAGTATCTGAATCTAAAACACCAGCTACAGTTTTAGCTGCAGAAGCAGTTGAACTAGGTGGGTTTAAAAATTTATCAGCCCCTAAGCAACAAGATTTAAGAAATCAATATAATAGTTTAGCTGAAAAAGCTTTAGGATTTATTTCTGGAAAAGGTATACCTGGAAAACCTAAAATAACAAAAAAAGATGTTATTAGTTTTGTGGCACCTGAAATGGATGGTATAATAAATAGATATAACCCTAAAGTAAATAAAGATGGTGTTGCTACTCAAGAATTTAGTACTTTTGTTAATGCAAATATAAAACCTAAAAGACAAGCTTTTTATAGTCAAGAACAAAAAATTGACAAGCAAGCTGTTGAGACTAGGTTAAGCGACGAAAGAGCTAGACAAGTAGAGGGAACTGAAGACGCGGACTCAAGAATTACACAAGCTGAAAGATCAAGATCTGAAGCTAAATCAGATACAAAAAGAATAGATGTTTTAAACTTTAAAAGAGCTAAAGATAAAGTTCAAGAATTAACTAAAGCTGTAAAATTAACAGCTGTTGATATAGCTAGTGGATTAACATTTAAAAATATAAGTGATAAATTTGCAGGACTTGTAGGAGAAATTGTATATGATATTCCCGCAGATAGGATTACAACAAATAGAACTTTAAATTATTCGGATACTGTTGTTGACGGTATACCTGTACCTTCTGAAGCAAGCAAAATACAAAGCAAATTTAATAATGAACAAGAAGTTAAAAACTTTCTTAAAATATTACCTCCTGAAAATGTAAGTCAAGATACAGCGGTTATTGGTAAACAAGGTGTTATAAAAGATGTATCAAGAGAGTTTAAAGGTATTAGTCTAGGTTTAAAAGGTAGAGTTTTAAATTACTTTTATGAAAAAACAGGTAAAAGATCTGGTGGCTTAACATCTCAACCAGGGGTTTGGAAACTAAAACCACAATTTACAAACCCTACAGACGCTACAGTTAAAAAACTTCAACGTGACATGGGTATTACTGATAGAGGAGAATTAAACATACCTATAAAAGCTAAAGCTAGAACTGAATTTGGAACATTTATAAAAGGTGTTGCTAAATTAGATAGCGCTTTAATTGCATTAAGACTTGCCGCTCAAGCTATTGAAACATCACCTGTTAAAACAGCTAAACCTAAACAACAAATTGTAGCGGATGCTTCTGCTGGAAAAAGCAAATTAATGTTTAGTGAAACAAACCAAAGAATTGGTGATTTAATTGATTCACTTGATAATCCTAATTTTGATGTTGATAAAACTATAGATAAAGTTTTAGAAAGAAACGGTATAAAACCTACGTTTAAGTTTAAAACAACTGAAGATGTAGATATATACATCGAAAACCTTAAGAAATTTGTTTTACCTTTAATGCCTAGAGATTTTTGGTTTGGTAAAAGCGGAGGAACAGAATTTACGCCAGGTATAAGAAGTAAGTCTTCATGGTTTAAACTATACAACGATTATTATAAGCCTCAAATGGAAGCCTTAAGTGGTTTGCCTGATTCAGCTTTTGGTGCGGAAATTAATGGTGTTAAAGATTTTCAAAGATCAGCATATTCTACTATATTTAAAAACCCTGCTATAATAAGAAAAAATAAGAAAAACGGAAAAATAGCTGATTACAATAAAAAAGTAGGTTTAATACACGAAGCGTTGTGGGATAGAATAAACACAACAATTAGAGGCGACAAAACTAAAGAAGCTGCTAGAGGAATTAGTAATTATTTAAAATTAACTGGATCACAAAGTAATCACTGGCATAAAGCAGGTGCTGAATTTGTTGGTTTTTCTACTAATCCTGTTGGTAAAGTTAATAAAAAAGGTGTAAAAACTCTTTATGAATATGAGCATGCTATGCCTGCAACAGCTGCTTACATGTATCTAATTGATGTTGCATTGCATCCTGATTATAATTTTGATGCGGCTTACAAAGCTGTTATGGATAATTACAAGCTTATAGCTTTAGACAAAGCACAAAATGATAAGCTTAATATTGCTAAATTAGGTAGAGGTATGCCTTTAGGGTGGAGACTTGGAGAAAACTTTTGGTGGCAAAGATATTTTAATTCTAAAGTTGGAGCTATTGAGGGTGGAATTAATCCACAATCTATAGAAATGACTAATGGTAGGTTATTAGGTGATCAATTAGGTATTGATTCACAAGGTAAAAGAACAACTCCAGCTTTAAGAAAATCAGAATCTAACGCTAAGTCATTTAATGAGAATATTTTGCCTAATAATATAAAATTTGCTAAATCAGATACAAATCAAAATGTAATAAACGAAATGGAACGTTTAGACACTGAGGCTCAGCAAGCTAGATTAAGAAAAAGTGAAACAGAAGATTTAAGCGGACAGTTTAATAGCATTATTGAAAGAGCTACTGGCATTGGTAAAGAAAAACAATATGGTAAAACTAAAGCTAGAGCAGTTGGTGGTACTAAAGGTAGATGGGATTGGGCAGGTATACCACCATCAGCACAAGATTTTGTAGGTTTAACTAGGTATTTTGCAGGAAAAGGAAAAGAAGGTGATGCCACTATAGCTTGGATAAAAGAAAACTTCTTAGATCCATTTGCTAGAGCTAATATAGATATATCAAACGCTCAAGTTTCTTTAGCAAACGATTTTAAAGCATTAAAAAAGCTAATGAAAATTAGCCCTAAAGATTTAAATAAAAAAATAGTTGGAGAACCTTATAATGTGGGTAATGCCGTAAGAGTTTTTGCTTGGACTAAACAAGGTATGAAAGTTCCAGGTTTGTCTCAAGCAGATGCTAAAATTTTAAATGATTTTGTTGCTGCTGATGAAAACTTAGAAATATTTGCAAACAACCTTATTGATATAAACAAAGATAACGGGTATCCTAAGCCTCAAGATAGTTGGTTGGCTGGTACTATTACTACAGATTTGCTTTCAGGTTTAAATACTGTTGTTAGAGCTAAATATTTAGAACAATGGCAAGCTAATGTAAATGAAGTTTTCACTGAAGAAAATTTGAATAAACTAGAAGCGGCATATGGTAAAGGTTATAGAGAGGCTTTAGAAAATATACTAGGTCGTATGAAAAGCGGTAGTAACAGAGGGTCAATGGGTGACACTCTTACGGGTAGATTTGTAGATTGGTTAAATGGATCTATTGGAGCTATTATGTTTTTTAACATGCGTTCAGCTGTATTGCAGACCATTTCAGCGGTTAACTTTGTTAACTGGTCAGATAACAATCCGTTAAAAGCAGCGGCTGCATTTGGTAATCAACCACAATATTGGGGTGATGTTGTTATGCTTATGAATTCTGATTATTTAGTTCAAAGACGTAACGGTTTAAAAATAAACATTAACGAAGCTGATATTGCTGAAATTGCTGCTGAATCTAAAAACAAAGCAAAAGCTTTTATAAATAAATTATTAAAACTAGGTTTTTTACCTACGCAAATAGCAGATAGTTTTGCTATTGCTTCAGGTGGTGCTACGTTTTATAGAAATAGAGTTAAATCTTTAGTAAAAGATGGTATGGCACAGAAAGAAGCTGATGCTCAAGCATTTTTAGATTTTAGAGAAATAGCTGAAGAGTCACAGCAATCAAGTAGACCTGATAGAATTAGTGCTCAGCAAGCTGGTCCAATGGGACGTGTTATATTAGCTTTTGCTAATACGCCAGCTCAGTATGCGAGACTAATGCAAAAAGCCGCTAGTGATCTTAAGAATCGTCGAGGAGATGATAAAACAAATTTATCTAAGATATTATACTATGGTATGATACAAAACGTTATGTTCAATGCTTTACAACAAGCTTTATTTGCTATGGCGTTTGATGACGAAGAAGCTAGTGAAGAAACTAAGAATAAAAAATACACAAATATTGTTAATGGAATGTCTGATTCGCTTTTAAGAGGTCTTGGTTTTCATGGTGCTGCAATTTCTACACTTAAAAACGTTATATTAAAACTTTCTCAAGGTGCTAAAGCTCAAGATGCAGCTATAGAACTATTAAGCATTTCACCTCCAATATCTTCTAAAATAAAAAAAGTTAGATCTGCTGGTAGAACATGGGATTGGAATAAAAAAGAAATAATGGATAAAGGTTGGTCGTTAGATAACCCTGCTTGGCTTGCTAGTGGACAAGTAGTTAGTGCGGCAACTAATGTTCCGCTTGATAGAGGTATAAGAAAACTACAAAACTTAATAGATGCATCAGATGCTGAAAACGAAGAGTGGATAAGAGTAGCCAATGCTTTAGGTTGGGCAAAATGGGAATTAGAGTGGGAAAAAGATAAAAAGAAAAAAACTAAAAAACAAACTAGTTCAAGAAGATCAACAAGAAGCTCTTCATCTAGATCAGGATCAAGGAATTCAACAAGAAACTAAATATAAATTATGGCAATAAAACCTAAAAGAAAAAAACCAAGCTGCTGGAAAGGATATGTAGCAAAAGGAAAAAAGAAATCTCCTAGTGGAAAAAGAGATAAAAATGGTAAGATAAAAATGGTAAACAACTGTGTTAAAGCTGGTTCAAAAAAGAAATAATATTATGGCATTTAAAATACACAAAATGTACGGTAAAGATGGAGAAGTTAAAACCGCTAAAACTAAAGCACAACATTTAGCTTTAAAGAAAAAAGGATATAATCATACTAAAAAATAAATATGAAATTATGGAAAATTGCCCTTATTGCAGTAACTGCTATTGTAGC
>Ga0209535_1002947_pt1 | contig 11029 bp, 4 predicted proteins | sample LinPmetageLP28_FD_184041 | JGI IMG/M metagenome (GOLD analysis project Ga0209535, IMG submission 184041) | Marine viral communities from the Pacific Ocean - LP-28 (SPAdes) (version 2) | ecosystem: Environmental > Aquatic > Marine > Oceanic | place: Pacific Ocean | collected 2009-08-22
AGCGGTAAGAAATTCAGCTATGCGCTCTTAAAAAATAAAAGTTTAATTAAAACATATGAGAACTTGGGATACACCGCAGCAGATAATTACTCACAAGAAATGATAAAACTATTATAATATGGCAGCAATTACTAGTGCAGTTATAGGCGCAGGGGGTGTAGCAATGAATTTTCTTCAAGCCTCAAAACAAAATAAACTACAACAAGAAGCCGAAGCGGATGCTGAAAAAGCAATGGCTGCGGCACGGGCACAGTTAGAACAAAACTTTTATGAAGGTTTAGATATTAATCTTAAATCATTTGAGCAAGAGCGTGATGCTTTAGCTGGTGTAGGTCAGCAGCTTTTACAAGCAGGTCAAGAGGCCGGAAGAGGCGCTGCAGCTACCGCAGGAAGAGTTATGCTTGGAATGCAGCAAGGCGAACAAGATATTACTAATAGACAGATTGATAGCTTAGAGAAGTTAGAACGTACAGTAGCAGGCGAAGAGTCTAGATTATCTACAATGAAAGCTACTTTGGATTTGCAAGAAGCTGAAGGCGCTCAACAAGCGGCTGCAGATGCAGCTAAAAACCAAGCATCGGCCATAACGGCAGGCGTTCAAGGCTTAGGGGACATTACTACGGGGTTACAAAGCGCTCAAGAATTATATGGAAAAGATAAAGACGTTAGAGAATTAGAAAAAACAAGACGACAAGCTGGAAGAGCTCAGAGGAGATATGACATCTCTAAAGATTTTCAAAAAGGGTCTGCTGTGGGTAATACTTTAAGAAGTGGAGTTGGTGCGTTTCAAAATATATTTGGAAGTATATTTGATGGTGTTAGTGGTAATTAAAAAATAAATAATGGCAACGTACTATAAGTATAAATCTAGAGAAGGTAAAGACATAGTTGATTGGAGAGCAATCACCAAAGGCATTACTGACGATATAACTAGAATAGAAGGGGAGCGCGAACAGCAAAGGGTAGATATTGATAATGCAGTTCTTACTAATTTAGAGGACATAGCAAATAAACCTCAAGGAGCCTACTCAAAAGAAAATGATCGTATCTCTAGTTATGCAGAGCAAGCTTCAGCTATTGCTTTAGCTAATCAAAAACTATTAAAGTCTGGCGCTATATCTTTAAAAGAATATAACTCAAGAACAAACACAGGACTTTCATCTACTAAAAAACTATTTACTTTATCTAAACAGTATCAAGATAACTATGAGGCAGGGATGAAAAGACTTCAATCTATAGATGGCAAACCCCCAGTTGGCAGTGAGATTGAAGCTATGCTTATGGGATCCGTTGAAAGGTTTGGACCCCCAGGATCTACTGATTATTATATTGATCCCATAACTGGAGAAGCTTTTTTAGCAAGTACTATAGAAGATGGTGATCCTAATACTTATGAGAATACTAAAAAAATAGATGGCGTAAACAAGTCTTTAATGAGCGTTGGTACTGCGGAAGGAATTATAAACAGACAAGTAGACCGGTATCAGTCAGATGTTCAGGCCACTCGACTTGCGGAATCTTTAGGAACAAGAATAGAGGTATTGCAAGCTACTGATCCCAATATTAAAACTAAGGAAGATGCGTTTGCTAGAATGTTTGAAACAAAAGACGGGAAGACTGTATTAAGTGAATTTGGAGAAGCTGTAAATAAAAGCATTGAAGCCTCTATGGTGACAGACATGTCTAAAGCTAGTATGCTTATAGATACAATGGGCGCTGATGGATATTACATGTATACTAAAAATGATAACGGCACCTTTACTGACTTAAGGACTAATACTAGAATGGATTCTATTCCAGATAAAAATTTAGGTATAGAAATGTTTGTAGACAATAGCGGGGCTTATCAGCCTAGGTTAACTGTAGATCAAGAAAAGGCAGCTATAGATGGTGTGCGTGATATGATCAGAACTAAGCTAGATGTTAAAGAGACTGCTGGGAAAGCTCCAATGAGTGAATATGAAAAGGAGCAAATAAGATTAGGGGACGCAAGAATTAAGCTAGGCTACGCACAGCTAGGTCAAAAAGAAGAAGAGTCAAGAGATATTATAGGACAAATTATTCAACAAGCTGATAAAGATTTTGATAATTTATTGGATAAAACATTTAAGGAAAGCCAAACAAATATTGAATCTAGATTCCAAGAAAAATTAGCTCCTATACTTAGTAAGTATAATGTAAAAATAGAACAAGCTGACATGTCTGATCCGACGGAAGTGAATTTAATTATTGGTGATAAAAAACTTAATATAGATTTATATGACGCTACAAATTCTACATTTATGTCTAATGAAGATTTGAAAAAATTAATTAAAGATTTTGTTATACTGAACAGTTCTAATGAAAGCCTTATAAAAACATTTAAACTTTTGCCAGCCAACACTACTCAGCAAACAGATCCCGGAGGTGGAGCTGGTAAGTTTAACCAAGGTCAAAATAACTAATAATGAACGAGGAAGCATTACAGTACGCGTATGATTTATTTAAGGCTGATGGTTATAGCGACAGCATAGATGATTTTAAAAATCTTTTAAGCACGAACACTGAGGCTTTAGATTACAGTTATAAGTTGTTTAGAGACGATGGTTATAATGACTCACCTAATGACTTTAAAAGTTTATTAGGAATACAGGACCCGTTAAAAAAAAAAGAAATTTCTGGGGAATCAGAATTGGTGGATGGTTCTTTGGTCTCGCAAGACTTGTTCGACACAACCGAAGAGTTTGATGCGCGCCTAAATCTTATAGACGAATCTTTTACAGACAAATCAGAAGAGTTTGTAGTTCCTGAATTACAAGAAAATTTTAAGCAGTATGGATTTGATTTTGAGGAGAACGCTCCTGGAATGGATTCGGTTAAAATTCTAGCCCCTAAAGACGAGCAAGGCAATAGAGAAGAGCTTGAGTTACCATTAAAACAACGAAAGGTAACTACAGGTGGTTTTGGAACTAATGTTTATTCTCCTGAAGTTCAACAAGAACTCAATAAACAAAACGCTAAAAAGCTTCAAGACTTTTTAAAAAAGAATAAAATTAAAACTGAAGGCAACTGGATAAAAGATGCAGAAAAAGGTTGGGTCAAAGAACAAAAAAATATACTTACTGAAAAAGAGGTAGAACAGAGGGTCAAAGAAATTAATGATGTTGAAGAACAATTCAATGATTCTAAAATTAAATTTTTAGAAAATAAACTTTTATTTGACAGCTCTCCTGAATTACAAACACCTGAAAACAAAGTAAAATTACAAGAGGCTTTTATAAGTTTGGTAGCCCAAGAAAAAGACCTTAATGAACAAGGCAGGCTTTTAGATGAGCAAGCTGGGAGATACACGGAGATGCGTGCAAAACAAGGAAGCTGGGCCAAAGGTATTTGGAACGGACTGACAGACGGTTTAGGAGCTATCTCTTCTTCTATAGAAAGAAAAAAGATAGATTACGCAGCTGAAACAGAAGCTAGAGCAGGTCTATCTGAAGAGAAATATAAAGAAGAAGTTGTTCGTCTAGCTAGAAAAAAAGGTTTGATAGACTTAAGGTTAGAAGAAATACTTGATGATGTTACAGCTGAACAGTTGTTGAGCGAGTTTACAGACATCGCAAGAACTAGTAAGACCACTCGTATGACTCCAGGCGTGGTTGTGGGAGCTCAAGAAATTGAAAGGGATATTACCTTTGCAGAAGAAATTAGATCTGAAATAAAAGATTTAAAAAAGAAAGGAGAGAAGTTTTTTGAGTCCTATGATGAAGCTGTAAAAGGTCGTAGGCGTAGTAACTTTTCTAAATACGCTAATCAATTTGATGAGAGTGAAGGAAGGCTAGAGGCTGCTCGTAAAGGATTTACCTTAGCGATAGGGTCTTCTGATGTAACCCCAGAGTGGAGTGACGCTAAGAAAGAAGGTTTTTGGGGAGGCGCTATACTAGGCCTTGCTGAATCTATTCCCGCAATGGTAGCAGTACCTATACCTTATCTAGGGTTTGCACAAAGAGCAGCTCAGATGTATGCTCTTGTAACTGATAATGTTACCGAAGAGATGGAGAACAACCCAGAGTTTGATAACATAAGTGAAAACGAAAAAGCTATGGTAGTCACACCCATCGGAATAGCAGTGGGTGTATTAGAATCATATGGTTTCAGAAATTTAATAAATCAAAAAGGATTAATAAATCAATTTGTTTTAAAAGCATTGCGACAAGTTCCGAAAGGATCAAGTGTTAAAACTTTCAGAGAATTTATTAGGCAAGATGTTGATAGTGCTATCGGAAGGGGTTTACTTACTATAGGTGCTGGTGGAGCTGCAGAGTTTGAAACAGGTTTTGCTCAGCAGATAGCAGAGTTAAGTGTAAAACAAATCTATAATATTACCAAGGAGAAAGAAATGTTTAACACTCCAGATACGGTAGGAGAGTACGTAGCAGAAGTTCTAAAGGCTGGGGCTCAAGAGATGATAGGAGGTTTTATCATGTCAGTACCTGGCGCGATAACAAATGCAGCAACTAGTCCAAACATGGAAGCTGTTTCCTCTGAGATGTATGATATGTTTGAGGAAATGATAGGGGATCCTCAGTACGATGCAATGTTTGAGACTAGGCTAAAACAAAAAATAAATGCAACTGAGGGTGAGTTTAAAAACTATACTGAAGAAGATGCAGCAAAGGAGCGTCAAACCTATCAAGAGCTACAAGGTATAAATGCAAATCAAATACCTGATACTTACACAAAAGAACAGAAGCAGCGTGCTTTAATGTTGATATATAACATCAATCAGCTTCAGAAAAAAATAGAAACTACAGATGATGTGCTTGCTGAACCCCTTAAGGTAGAGCAAGAAAAAATGAAGAAAGAGCTTGAACGAATGGTAAGCTCTACTTATGATGCTCAACAAAAAGATAAAGCTGTAGATGAAGCAGTCAAAGAAAAAGAAGAAGTAATTGATGGTACCCCTGTTTCTGATGAGGTAACTGACTTCCAGGAACTTGTTGAGGGTCCTAGCGACACCGAAGTTAGCATAGAGCCAGGAGAGTCAACTAAAGAAACAGTACAAAGCCTAGAAGGAGAGCCAGTAGAGGTAGAGGTTGAGACTATTAGTGATAATATAACGGTTACTAAAGGAGCTCTAGAAGAATCTTTAGAAGAGGATAACGACGCTGATACTGTACTAGGCATTAAAAACCTAGCGGTAAAAGCTGTTAAAGCTCTATCTAAAGTATTTCCAAAAGTTAATATTGTTCTTCACGAAAATAGTGAAAACTATCAGAAAATAGCTGGAGACACTAGCAATGGAACTTATGATCCCGCATCTAATACTATACATATAAATTTACCTAAAGCTTCAAACAGGACAATGGCTCATGAGGTATTCCATGCGGTATTGCTTAATGCAGTTAAAACTAATGCAGCTGCTCAGGCTATTACTAAAAGAATGATGCAGGCAGTTTCAAAAGCTAAAGGATTAACACCTGAAATAAAAAGACAAATAGAAGATTTTGTTTCTAATTACGATGAAGCAATACAAAATGAAGAGCGATTAGCAGAAGTGGTAGGATATATAGCTGACAATTTTATGCAGCTTGATGCTCCATCAAAAAGCAGAATCCGTAAATGGGTGGAAAGCATTTTAAGTAAAGCAGGGATTTCTTTTAAACAATTTACTTCTGATGACCAGGGAATTATCGACATGCTTAATGTGGTGGCTAAGAAAACAGCAGAGGGCGAGGCTATTACGTCAAAAGAAATAGCTCCATTAACAGAATTTAAAGGAGGAAAAAAAGTAGATAACCCTGCAGATGTTTTAAAAAGAAGACAAGTAGGTTCGTTTGAGGTAAAATATACTCAGCAAGAAAAGATAGCAGATTTAATAAAAGATGGTCTCATTACAGAACCTAGTACTGTAGACTTTATGAAAGGTAAAAGTACAGCAATAACCTCTCCAGACGATATGTTAGTAGGCGAGATTTCTTTTAAAGGACAGCCTATATTTAATGGAGGAGGAGGTATATTTTTTGTTACTCGTTATGGTGATGTGTGGGCTTCAGGAAGTAAAACTACAGCGAACACATTAGCTAAAGCAATTAATCAATCATTAATAAACAATGATGGCAAAGGTTATATGACCTTAACAAAAGGAGCTGATTCAAAACTGGTGAGCAGTTCATCAGGAGTAGAGTCTAGCTTGGCTGTGCTTGAAACTATGATTAATGAAAAGGTCATTGCCCCTTCATTATTTAGAGCAGCCGTATCAGGAGCGATACAATCCGCTGGAGGAGATATAGCGTTGACCGCTAGTGCTATAAAGTTAACTAAAGATGTAAGAAATTATTTTTCAGATCCTAGAACTGCAACATTTGAAAAACGAGGAGATGTTGTAAAAGATATTATAGGAAGATTAGCAATCAGTTTACCTAAAGATAGCAAAGATGCAATCATAGAATTTTTGGGTGGCCGTCCCGATAGAACGCTGGCCAAAAAAACCACTACTACAGCTCAAGGATTGATAGATTTAATCGCTAATGTAGCCGCTGAACAACTTACAAAAGGTTTAGATATAGGTGATGTGTATGGTATTGTAGAGGTAAATGGTGAGGTTGAAGTTGTCGAGGATAGTCACCCTAGCTATCCTTTTCATGTTGCATTAAAAGATAAATCACAAAAGCCTATTCTTCATTTACCTAAAAATAGACCTTCGGGTGCTGATGTATTAGGTCCAAGTAAAAAAGGCAACCCTTATAAAGTAGGACAAGTGTCCGTAATGTTGGGCTCATTTAGAGAAACTTTTATTGACACTAAACCAACAGAAACTAAACAAGAAGCTACCCCAGAGCCAAGAAGACAGATGTCCCCAGTTCAAAAGCTTGCGGTAAAATACAACATGAATCGGGATACTAATTATTTCCCTGGTGATTTATACAACCCTGGAGCTCTTCGCAAAGAAGCGGCTCGTTTAGGCCTTACACTTAAGACCTCTTACTTCAGAGAGGGATATAGAAGGGGAGAGATATCTGGATACTATTTAAAGAGAGGTAATAAGGTTATAAAACCTATGACTGACCCTGAACCAAGAAGACAAAAAAATATTACTGAGCTGGGTAGATCAGTTGAGGATATTGCGGAAATTATTTTAATAGGTAGAGACAATAACGTAAAAGAATCAACCATAAAAGACTACTTAACTAGGGTAAGAAGGTTTGACAAGAAAGAAGTAAACGCTATCTTAGAAAAAGATACTAATACTATTTTACAGATGCCCAAAAGTTTTGGTAACATTGAAGGTGGTTTAGTAGAGGGTCTGAATTTATTTGAAAAGATAAAACGATTTAAACTTAACTTGGAAAAAAATAACATCACTGCCGCAGGTAAGGTGGTGTTAAAGGCTCAACAAAAGCTAGAAAAATTATTAGCAGAGCAAGAAGGTGTACAACAAGAATTATTCAAGAAGAGTACAACTGTTGTTAAGAATTTAGAAAATAGAATTAAAACAGCAAAATCAGAGTTAGCGGCAAAAAAGAAAAAATATAAAGGGCAAAAACTTTATACTTACACGCGTCAGGAGATAATGGACCAGACTATTGAGTACATGCAAACTTTACCTGAGTATCAAAATGAAGGTGACAAGCGAAGTCTTTCTCTCCAGCAAGCAAAGATGGAAGTTGACCTTAACAAGGCTTTTAAAGATAGGCCTACCGTTAATATGGCAGAGCGAATGAAAAAAGCTCAAGCCATGATCAATGAAAGAATAAGAAGAGGCACTGACTTAGCTTCCATGCAACGTGCATTGCGTAACTACATACGTATGATAATGCCTGACACCTTATATACTAAAGCTGCTGTAACTAAAATGATTAATAAAATTATAGCCGCTAACGAAACTAACATTAATACTATTCGAGATGAGGTTATTGATGAGGCTAATATATTGATTAATAGAGACCTTCAAGATAAAATTAAAAAACTCTTAAACAGGAAGTTTCAAAAGGTTGAAAGTGATAGAGTAAAAGCATATATCATAGATCGTATTACTTTAAACACGTTGAATACTATCAAAAAAAGAATAGGAGACATCGATAAGATAACAGATGTAGAAAAGCTTTTAGAGTTAGGAGGCAAGATTGAGGACGAAATAAATGCTGCCCGTGAAAAAACTTTGCAATCAGAACAAGACAAGTCTAACGACGCAGGCCTTCAAATACTTATGTCATATGTAGCGGCTCGTATAGCCGAAGATTATGAGGTAGAAAAAACATCCGCATTAAATTTAGTTTATGAGAATTTAAATGATATGATAGAGACTGGACGAAGCCAGCTCGATCAACAGGTTGCAGCAAAGTATCGTCAGTATATGAGAAACTTTGAGATAGCCTACTATGAAATGACAGGAGAAAAAATTAAAATGTTAATTCCAAATCCTAATTTTGATGAATTATTACCTGAATCTAAGACTAATCCGCTTACTATTAAAAATCCTAAAGCGGAAGAGATGATTGAAAAAGTAACCGTTGTATCTCAAGCTAAAATAGATAAAGTAAAAGGGCGGATGAAGCGTACTTTTGAAGGAGTTCAAAATGGATGGCTTAGATATATCAGAGGCATGTTAGACCTTCCTTCTTTAATGGCTCTTATTAGTAAAGTTCCAGGCGAATCTTTTGGCGGTGATTTACAAGAGGTTACTTCTGAAAGAGTTAATGAAGCTAGTAATACTGAAAAAGGTTTTCAAATGGCTGACAATGTTATCATGTCTGATAAAATGACCAAGGTCTATGGCAAAGACTGGTTAGAGCTGAGTAAGGGAGATTCAGTAATGAGAGATACGGGTATTGTTATTAACACAAAAAAGAAAAAACAAGCTCAGAAAGACTATGACAACAATCCTACACCAGATAACTTATTGTTTTTAGAGCAACAGACAATCATTGCTAGTCCAAATCAATTAGGTTATTTATACAATCAATACAAAGACCCGGCTAATGAGGCTTCGTTTAAAGAAAAGTATGGCGAAGAGTACAAAAGAGTTATGGATGAGGTTGTAAATTATCTTGAAACAAACCATAAAGAAGTAATAGAGGTTGCTGACTGGCAAGTTAATGAGTTATTTCCTTTGCTATATGAAAGGTATAACGAAATGTATCGTAAAGTATACCGAACAGATATGCCGTGGAATAAATATTATGCAGGGAGAATTTACAGAGATTTTGATAGTGCTGATAAAATGGAAGCTCAAGATGCGGGTATAGATCTTATTGCAAATATGAGTGCATTTATGCAAATAGCATCTCCTGGATCAACAAAGCTCAGACAAAAAACAAAAACTCCTATCAAAAACATGGACATGATGGGTGCCTTGCTTAATTATATGTCAGAGATGAATCACTTTGCAGCTTATGGTGAAGTAATAACCGACATGAATAAATTGTTTACTAATTCTGTTATTAAAAAAATTATAACCGCCAACTATGGAGCTCCAGTAAATAGATATATTAAAGACGTAATACAAAAACTTGCTAATAGAGGTATAAGTAAGGGCGATAACTTTGAGCTATTTCAAGCGTGGCAAAGTAGATTTATAATAGGAGCATTAGCAATAAATCCAACGGTATTTTTAAAACAGCTTACATCTTTTATAACCTATGGAAACGAAATAAGCTATACTACATGGCTTAGTTATGCTAATTCTATTGTAAATGTTCCTAAGTTTTTAGAAATTAGAAAAGAAATATTAAATAACTCTGTATACTTACAAGATAGATACAGCTCTGATTTTAAAACCACTTTAGAAACGTATTCAAAATCTAAAGTTGAAAGCGTTGTGCCTCCAGGAAAAATGGCATCAATTGTAGATGCCTTAATGTTCTTAATAAAACAAGGAGACAAGGGAGCTATATTGATTGGTGGAGTTCCTAATTACTTGTATTATAAGGACCAGTATAAAAAATCCAACCCTAATGCTACTGAACAACAGGCTATTGATTATGCTATAAAGAAATTTGAAAAAGACACAAGGACTACGCAACAGTCTGGAGATTTACAAAACAAAGATTACTATCAAACTCAAGGTGGCTTCTCTAGATTCTTTCAAATGTTTCAGAACTCAATTAAACAATATTTAAGAAAAGAAATAACATCAGCTAGAGAGATATACCGGATCACAAGATCAAGAGGCAAAGAGGGTAAAGGTACCATCGGAACTAATCTTAGAACATTATTAGTATATCATACTGTACTTCCTATGTTTTTTGAATTTGTGAGCATGGGGCTGCCAGGAATATGGGCTGACTGGGAAGAGGAAGATCTAAATGAGCTTGGTCGAGCTGCAATCATAGGTAATTTAAACGCTTTATTTATAGCTGGTGATATGATTAATGCTATAACGGACGCTCTAACAGACAAGCCTTGGGCGGGGAGTAGTAAAACTTTACCACCCTTACAAGCGTCTGCAGATTTTGCTAGACAAATTTTAAGATACAGACAAACAAAAGATCCTCAGAAAAAAGAACAAATATTGTTAGATGCTATTTTAGATTTGACTAAATACGCAGGTGTCCCTGGGCCTCAAGTAGAAAAGTTTGTAAACAATATTAAAAAATTAGTAGAAGGTGGAGAGGATCCAGGTAAAATTATTTTACGAGTATTTAATTTTTCTGAGTATCAAATTGATGGGCGTAAAAAGAAAACTAAAAAAAGAACTCAGAGAGAAATAAACAGAGAGCTGAAAGCTATGGAACCTGCTTTATACAAAGAGCTTCAAAGCTTAGGAGATGACGATGATATTAAAGCTATGGAAAAGGAGCTTAAAGATTTAGAAAAAAGTATGTTAGAAGATTTATATTAATAACTATGCCATTCAGAAGTCAAGCTCAGCGAGCGTACATGTATAAGAACCTACCTGAGATAGCAGAGAGGTGGGAGAGGGAGACGACCTCTGGGACTTTACCCAAGCGCATACATGCTAAAAAGAAAATGCCGTCATTAATTACCCAACGAAGAAGACGCAGAAAAATTAAGGAATAACTAGGTAGACCAAATACATTATAGTGATCATAAA
>Ga0209535_1002948_pt1 | contig 11029 bp, 5 predicted proteins | sample LinPmetageLP28_FD_184041 | JGI IMG/M metagenome (GOLD analysis project Ga0209535, IMG submission 184041) | Marine viral communities from the Pacific Ocean - LP-28 (SPAdes) (version 2) | ecosystem: Environmental > Aquatic > Marine > Oceanic | place: Pacific Ocean | collected 2009-08-22
CATCACGTCAGGTATAACAACCTCAGATTTCTTTGGAAATTATAGTTGGGGAAGAATAGATATTACTGCTAGAGAAGAATCTAATTCTTATAATTCATATACTCTAGGTGGCATTGGTGTTTCTGAAGGAACTGGTATTTCTACATCAACTTTGATTACTAGATCGAACTTCTTGAAGTTCAAAAATTATATCGTTTAATTACTGATAAATAAAGAAAAACTCTGTCCAAAATGGCTGCCATTATAACTGATCAGATTAGAATTTTAAATGCAGGTAATTTTATTGCTGGTGTATCAAATGCTGGCAATTCTTATTATTCTTTCATTGGATTAACCAATCCTGCAGATTATCAAACTGATTGGGATTCTGATCCACCTGCTCCAAAAGATAATTTTAGTCAGGAGGATGATTATTGGGATACTATGGTAGCATTGAAGAAAATCAATACTGTTGATGCAAGACAAGTTGTTCCAAAACTAAATTGGTCTTCTGGAACAACTTATGATATGTATCGTCATGATTATAGTAGATCAAACACTGCTAAAGTTTCTGGAGCTACTAACCTTTATTCAGCATCCTATTTTGTATTAAATAGTGATTTTAGAGTATATGTTTGTCTACAGAATGGTACAAATCCTGATAATTCAGAAGGCAGACCATCTTTAGACGAACCAATTTTTACAGATTTAGAACCAAGATCTGCTGGAACAAGTGGTGATGGTTATATTTGGAAATACCTTTATACAATTAAACCTAGTGAAATTGTTAGATTCGAATCAACAGACTTTATGCCAGTCCCAACAGATTGGACAACTTCAGCAGACAATTCGGCTGTAAGAGATAATGCTGTTGATGGTGGAATTAAAATCGTTACAGTAACTGATAAAGGAGTTGGTCTTGGAACTGCAAATAGTGTATACACTTCCGTTCCTATTAAAGGTGATGGTAGTGGGGCAGAATGTACTATCGTTATTGATGCAAATCAGCAAGTTAGTTCTGCCACAGTTTCTAATCAAGGATCTGGATATACCTATGCAAATGTTGATTTAGTTGCTGGTGGTGTTCCAACAGGAACTACAAGACCATCACTTGAAGTAATCATTCCCCCCCAAGGTGGACATGGTGCAGATATCTATAGAGAACTTGGTGCATATAATGTTCTCCTATATTCTAGAATTGAAAATGACAGCACAAATCCAGATTTTATAACAGGAAACCAAATCTCAAGAGTTGGTGTAGTAGAAAATCCACAACAATTTGGATCATCTTCAATTCTCTCTGCAGATAAAGCAAGTTCACTTGGTGCTTTAAGATTAGTTGGTGCTGGATATAGCACTGCAACTTTCTCAGGAGATTCTTATTTTACTCAAAGTGTTTCTACAGGAACAACTGCAGTAGGAAGGGTTGTAAGTTATGATCAAAACACTGGAGTTTTAAAGTATTGGCAAGATAGATCTCTTGCAGGGTTTAATACTGTAGGAACTGCACAAACTCAACCCACATATGGATTTGATTTAACTGAATTTTCTGCAAGTCCAGGAACGGGAGGATCTTTAGTAATATCACCAACTACAGGTCAAGATTTATCAATTGACACTAGTTTTTCGGGTATAAGTACTGTAATAAATAATCGTATATACTACCTTGGTCAAACTTTTGCCAATGGTATTTCCAATCCAGAAGTTAAGAAACATTCTGGTAATATTATTTACGTTGATAACAGACCGTCCATAACACGGTCATCGAATCAAAAAGAAGACATAAAAGTTATTTTGCAGTTCTAAAAAATTATGCCTCAACAAACCAACCTCAACGTAGCACCATATTTTGACGATTTTGATGCGACCAACGATTACCATAAGGTATTATTCAAACCTGGATTTCCTGTCCAAGCGAGAGAGTTAACAACTCTACAATCTATATTGCAAAATCAAATTGAAAAATTTGGTCAGCATTTTTTCAAAGAAGGATCTAAGGTAATCCCAGGAAATATTGGATATAGTCAAATATATTATTGTGTGCAATTACAAAACACTTTTCAAGGTGTTCCTGTAGCTGCTTATGTTGATCAATTGGTAGGTACAAAAATAACAGGACAAACTTCAGGTGTAACAGCGTTTGTTGATAGTGTTATATTACCAGAAGATTCTGAAAGAGGCAATTTAACATTATACATCAATTATTTAACCTCTAGCACTTCTAATAATTCAACACAAGTTTTTAGTAATGGAGAATCGTTAATATGCACTGATTCTTTGTCTTCAGGTTTACTTGGAAATTCGACAATAGCAGCGGGAACTCCTGTTGCAGCAACTCTTTCATCAGCAGCTGCTGCAATTGGATCAGTATTTCAAATTGAGAGTGGAATTTATTTCATAAGAGGAAATTTTGTAAATGTAAATAAAGAAAGTTTAATACTAGATCAGTATACTACTACTCCAAGTTATAGGATCGGTCTTTTAGTAGATGAAAGTGTTGTTAATTCAAATATTGATGAAGGATTAAATGATAATTCCCAGGGATTTAATAATTATGCTGCACCTGGAGCAGATAGATTACGAATTAGTGTAAGTTTATTTAAAAAAGCACTTGATGATTTTAATGATGATAACTTTATTTTACTAGCCACCGTTATTAATGGTGTTCTTCAAGTAAACAAAAGAAAGAGTATTGCAGGTGGTGGTATTGGATTTAGTGACTTAACAGATGTTCTTGCTAGAAGAACATTTGATGAATCTGGACACTATTATGTCAAACCATTTGATGCAACTGTTGTAAACTCTTTAAATGATAAAGTTGGCAATGGTGGAATTTTTAATGCAGGGCAATTTTCTCCTGGTGGAGTAACTGTATCTGATTCTCTTGCATTATATAAAATTTCTCCAGGAAAAGCATATGTAAAAGGATATGAAATTGAATCTTTAAATGCTGTTTACTTAGATGTAGATAAACCAAGAACAACTAGAACAATTGAAGATCAAAATATAATTTATAATACTGGTCCTACTCTAAGACTTAATAGAGTTTATAGAAATCCGGTAGTTGGGTTAGGAAATACTTATTTTATAAGTCTTAGAGATCAAAGAGTAGGTTCTAATCAAGAAACTCTTCCTGGCAACGAAGTTGGTATTGCTAGAGTTTATGATTTTAGATTAGAGTCTGGTTCATATAACACATCTGATGGAAATCTAAACGAGTGGAATCTTGCTCTTTATGATATTCAGACCAATGTAGAAATCTCAATAAATCAAGCACATACATTATCAACTCCAACTTTTGTAAAAGGTGCCAATAGTGGAGCAACAGGATTCTTAAGACATGCAGTCAATGTTGGAACCACACTTACAGTATATGAATCTGAAGGATCTTTTATAAAAAATGAGAGATTAATATTCAATGGTATTGATGATGGCAGAATTGCTATTGCCATCACTGAGCATAATATTTCGGATGCAAAGTCTATTTACGGAATGGTTGGATATGATGGAAATGACTCGTCAGTAGGTATTAACACATTTAGTGCAGATGTAGTTCAATCAACTAAATTTACTGTCGGAATTGCAACAGTAAGTCTTCTTTCTGGAGGAATTAGTACTGTAAGAAGTAATAATCCTGCTTTTCCAGGAACATTAGTAAAAGAAAATGATCTAATCGAATATACTGATAATACTACATCCGGACTTGTTACAAAAGATCCAATTGTAGCTAGAGTTGTTAGTGTTGGCACTACACATATTGACGTTGAAGGGGTAACTGCAGTTGCAGGAATATCCAGTGGACTTCTTCCTGCAGCAACATTAAACGTAACCGATTTTAAGGTTATTACAACAGATTTAGCACCATCTTCAGATGATTCTTTATTCACTACACTATCAAAAGTAAATGTATCTGATATTAATTTAGATGATGCATCATTGACGATTAGAAAAACTTTTAATGTAACTATTGCAAGTAGTGAACTTTCTACTCAAGTAGTTGCTGATACAAATGAAACTTTTTTGCCATTTGATGAAGAAAGATATCTCTTAGTTAGAGATGATGGAACAACTGAATCATTAAATGCAGATCAGTTAGATATTTCTCCTAATGGCAAAACACTACAGATTCGTGATTTAGGATCTAACAGTGGTGCCACTTTAATTGCTTCTTTGAAAAAAATTAAACCAAAAGCAAAACAAAAAATTAAAAATAGAGTTAATTCTATAATTGTTGATAAATCCAGATTAGTTGGATCTGGAATTGGAACAACAACTTTGAATAACGGATTGACTTATGGATCTTTCCCATTCGGAACTAGAGTTGAAGATGAAGTTATTTCTTTGAATACCCCTGATATAATTGAAATTCATGGAATTTATGAATCTGCATCTACTTCTGCAGCTTCTTGTCCACAAGTAACATTACAAGCAATTAATACTACATCAACTACGTCTCAAGAACTTTTGATTGGAGAAAGATTTGTTGGTCAGACAAGTGGTGCTGTTGCAATCGTAGCAGAAAAACTAGATAATTCTAATATTTCCTTTATATCTAAAAATGAAATTGGGTTTATCGAAGGAGAGACTATACAATTTGAAGAATCTGTGGCATCTGCGATTGTTTCAACATTATTAACACCAAGTTTTAATATTTCATCAAATTATAGTTTTCAAACTGGTCAAGAAAAAACTTTCTATGATCATGGTCGAATAAGAAGAAAAGCAGACTCCTCTGCACCTAATAAGCAGTTGAGAATTTATTTTGTAAATGCTTCATTCTCTGCAACAGATGATGGTGACATAACAACTGTTAATTCCTATGACCAATTTGATTATACGACAGAAATTAAAGACATAGAACGTAATAGAAATACTGATATCATTGACATCAGACCCAGAGTTTCTACATTCGTCACTGCCAGCACTAATACTAGATCTCCTTTAGAATTTTTAGGTAGATCATTTACTGCCCTTGGTCAATCAGCAACTACAGTATTGTCTTCTGATGAAGCAATATTGGCAGATATTTCTTACTTCCAAGGTAGAATTGATAGAGTTTATCTTACAAAAGAGGGTAAATTCCAGATAATGTATGGAACTCCTTCTGACAATCCTGTGAGACCTGATCCAATTGAAGATGCTATTGAAATTTGTAGAGTTGAACTTCCACCATTCCTCTATGATCCATCTCATGCATCCCTATCTTTTATGCAACATAAGAGATATCAGATGCAAGATATCAAGAAACTTGAAGATAGAATTAAGAGTCTTGAATATTATACTACATTATCTCTACTTGAAAAGGAGACAGCAAACTTCTTTATTCCAGATAATAATGGTTTAAACAGATTTAAGTCAGGTTTCTTTGTTGATAACTTCAATGATTTCAACGCACAAGAACTTGATCTTCGTGTCAATAATTCTATTGATAGAAAGTTTAATGAATTAAGACCAAGACATTATACAAATTCTGTTGATTTAATACTTGGTCCTGTTGTTGATACAGATCCTGCTGATGATTTAAATTTTGCAGACATTGAAGGTAATAATGTAAGAAAACAAAATGATGTAGTAACCCTTGACTATTCTGAAGTAGAATTTATTAAACAAAATTTTGCAACAAGAACTGAAAGTGTTACTCCCTTCCTCATTAGTTTCTGGAATGGCACTTTAGAACTTACTCCATCTTCTGATAATTGGGTAGATACCGCCAGAATTGACGCAAAAATTATTGAAACTGAGGGTAATTACAATGAAGTATTTGATGAAAGTGTTGAAAATGGTGTAATTGATCCTCAAACAGGATTTGGTCCTATGATTTGGGATTCTTGGGAAACCAATTGGACTGGTGTTGATGTAGTTGAATCAACTAGAACAAACGTGATTGAAAATGGACCTGATACTATTGATGTTCAAGGTGAAGGTAATAGATCCAGACAAAGGCGATCGTCGCGACAAGTTACTGATCAGGTTATTGAAGAAGACATTAGGACTACAAAGGAGTTTGGAACTACTTCAAGATCTGGTGTCAGAACTATTGTCACCGAACAATTTGATATGGAATCTGTCGGAGACAGAGTTGTAAGTAGAGATCTTATCCCATACATGAGATCTAGAAACGTTGAATTTGTTTCTAAGAAAATGAAACCACTCACTAGGATGTATGGATTCTTTGATGGTGTTAATATTACTGAGTATTGTGTGCCTAAACTTTTAGAAATTACTATGTTATCTGGAACTTTCCAGGTTGGGGAAACAATTGTCGGTGAAATGAAAATAACTGGTCTTGCTGAAACATCTGCAGAATCAAATGCAAGCATTAAATTTAGAGTTGCCCAATCTAATCATAGAGAAGGTCCATATGATGCACCAACTAAAGTTTATTCAGAGAATCCATATTTAAATACTCCATTATCTGGATCATACTCATCCACTTCTGCTATTGTCAATGTAGACACATTTTCTCTTGCATCTCAAGCAAGAGGTGATTTCTATGGTTGGGTAAAATCAGGAATGACACTAGTTGGATCATCAAGTGGTGCTACTGCTACTATCGAAAATGTCAGACTTATTTCCGACTTATCTGCTACTTTAATTGGCAATTATTATATTCCAGATCCTAATAATATTACATTCCCAAGATTTGAATGTGGAACTAAGACCTTCACTCTTACCAATGATATTGATAATAATCAAGATAATGCAACTACAATTTCAGAAGAAGCATTCAGTGCATCTGGTACTCTAGAAACTGTTCAAGAAAATATCATTTCTGTTAGAAATGCAAGAGTTGAACTTAAGAATGAATTCCAAAGCAGAAATGTTGATAGAGATCTTGGAACAGAAGTTATTGAGAGTAGAGTTATTTCTACCCAAACAAGAACTCAAACTATTGTTACTTGGTATGACCCACTTGCACAATCTTTCTTGGTAGAAGATGAAACAGGAGTGTTCTTGACTAGTTGCGATGTCTTCTTTAGATCTAAAGATGATATGGATATTCCTGTTGTGTTCCAGTTGAGAACTATGATAAATGGTGCGCCAAGTCCGAAAATTCTTCCTTTCTCTGAAATTGTTTTAGACCCCGATGATGTTCAAACATCAGCTGATGGATCAATTGCCACTAACATTGAATTCAAAGCACCTGTGTACGTTGAGGGGGGCACTGAGTATGCGATATGTTTAGCATCTAACTCCACCAAGTATAGTGTCTATATTTCTAGAATTGGTGAAAATGATCTGTTAACTGATACATTTATCTCCAACCAACCATATCTTGGATCTTTGTTTAAATCACAAAATGCTTCTACATGGGAACCAAGCCAATGGGAGGATCTTAAATTTACTCTCTATAGAGCGGACTTCATTGATACTGGATCTATTGAATTTTACAGTCCAGAACTCACTAGAGGAAATGCACAGATTGCAAAACTACCTCCTGATCCTATTGTTCTTCAATCTAGATCAATTAGAGTTGGTCTTGGAACTACTGTTGCAGATGCATATGAATTTGGAAATACATTCTTCCAATCAGGAACAAATGCAACTGGAGATCTTGTAGGAACTGCAGGTTCTGCTGTAGGTAATCTTTCAATCAGTAATGCGGGTCTTGGATATACTCCTGGTGATGGTGGACAAACATTCTCTGGAGTTAATCTTATTACTCTAACTGGTAATGGTAGAGGAGCAACAGCAAATGTTACTGTTGTAAATGGAAGTATTGTTGCTTCTGGTGCTACTATTAATAATGCTGGTGGTTCTGGATATCAAGTTGGAGATATTGTTGGAATTGATACAATTGGTGCTGCATCTGTTGGTAGAAATGCAAGACTTACAATTGCAGGGATTGGAATTACTAATGAACTTATTTTTAATAATGTTCAAGGTGAGTTTGTTGTTGGAGCAGCAAAAACAATGTTCTTCTTCAATAGTTCAGGTATTTCTACAGAATTAAATTCTTCTGGTGTAGTTGGATTTGGAACTGGTGGAGATGTTCAAATTACAAATATCATAACTGATAGTGATGGACTACACTTCAAGGTCAATCATCAGAATCATGGAATGTATTTCTCTGATAATTTAGTAAATATATCTGGTGTAAATCCGGATATTAAACCAACTAAATTAACTGCGGAATATCCTGCTACTTCTACAGGTCAAATTACTGTTAGTGGAGCAACAACTTTCTCATCATTTGAAGGTGTTGGAGTTGGAACAACAAATGTAGGATATCTTTTGATTGGAGAAGAAATTCTTGAGTATACTAATGTTAGTGGAAATGGTATTGGGGGAAATATTGTAAGAGGTGTGAATCCAAAGACATATTCAATTGGCACTCCTGTTTACAAATATGAACTTGGTGGAATTAATCTTAACAGAATTAATAGAACTCATGCATTAAGTGATGTCACTAAACTTGATCCGTTTACATTTGACAGTTATCAAGTTAAAATTGATACTAGTGCAACAACTGGAACTAATAGAAGTACAGATGTTGGATTCCCTAAACTCTATATTTCAGGAAATAGACCTACTGGAGGATCTAGGGTTAGGGCATCTCAAAATATGTCTTTTGAAATTATTACTCCACAAGTTCATAATGTAACTGTTCCTGGAACTAGCATCACTGCTGAACTTAGAACAACTTCATCTAAGAGTTTCAGTGGAAATGAAATTCCATTTATTGATAAGGGATTCGAAGACATTACTATAAATCAAAAAAATTATTTTGATACTCCAAGAATGATTGCATCTAAGGTAAATGAAGATTTACAACTTACTAATATTGTTGGTGGTAAGTCAATGCAGATGAGACTCTTCCTCTCATCTACAGATACACGTATTAGTCCTGTCATTGATTCCCAAAGAACAAATGCTATTCTTACTTCCAATAGAGTCAATAACATAATTTCAAATTATGCAACAGATCCTAGAGTAAATAGTGTTGATAACGATCCAACAGCATTCCAATATATCTCTAAAGAGATTGTTCTTGAAAATCCAGCATCATCTATTAAAATTATTCTATCTGCTTATGTTAATCAGGGATCTGATATTAGAGCGTTCTTTGCAACTAATAACAAACCAGGATCAATTCCTGTGTTTACTCCTTTCCCTGGTTATGCAAATCTTAATCAAAGAGGAGAAGTTATTGCATCTGAAAATAATAATGGCGAATCTGATTCGTTTATTACGAAATCAAATAATATTTCCTTTGACAGTAGATCACTTCAGTATAAAGAATATACGTTCACTATCGATAGATTGTCATCATTTAGAACATATAGAATTAAACTTGGGATGACATCTACAGGACAGTGTTTCGTACCAAGAGTAAAAGAACTTAGAGTTATCGCTTTAGCATAATATGGAATTTTATGAGATGAAAGGTCATAAGGATCTTGCAAGAGATCCAGAAACCAACGCAATCGTTAATGTAAATAATTTGGAATATACTCAGTATCTTTCAAGACGTGAAGTGAAAATTGAAAAGAATCAAAAAGTACAGACAATGGAAGAAGATCTTGCTAACGTAAAGAGTGAACTTAATGAAATCAAGTCGCTACTTAAGGAGTTATTAAATGGATCCAGATAGTATTGAACTAAGTAATCTATCAAAACAATTTGCTTATACTAAATTGGCATCACAGATAGATAGTTGTGATGATCGTGATGAATTAAAAAATATTGCAAAATCTTTTTGTAAACTTTATTATAAACAACAAGAAACAATGGCAATGATAGGTATACCTGATGGCATCTAAGACAATCACATTTGATCCAGATTCTGGAGTTCCTTATGGGTTAAATTTAACCATGTATGGAGGAGCAGATTTTTCTACAAATTTAAATGTTCTTAGTACATCAAATACTGCATTTGATTTGACTGGATATTCTGGATCATCTGCAATATCTAAAAGTGTTGCAGTTGGAGCTACTTTAGGAATAACTAGTTCACTGACTGTTGGATTTACCAGTGCATATGATGGTAAGATGAAATTATCATTGAGTGCAGTAAATACTAGAGGAACTGCAGAAGGAAGATATATATTTGATGTGTTAGTAAGTAAAGGTTCTACAACTTATGCTCTTGCTAGCGGTAATATAATGGTTATTAATCCCGTTTCATCAGCACCCTAAATACAACTAGGAAACTTGTGAATACATGGCACAACCAGCAAGTAGATCAGATTTAATCAATTATTGCAAGAGGCAACTGGGAGCTCCAGTGCTTGAAATTAATGTTGCTGATGAGCAAGTAGATGATCTTGTGGATGATGCTCTTCAGTATTTTCATGAAAGGCATTTTGATGGAGTAGTTCAAACATATTTAAAATATAAAATAACCCAAGATGATATTGATAGGGGAAGAGGTAGAGGTGGAAATAATCCAGTAGGAATTGTAACTACTACAGCAACTTCCACTGTTGGGATTACATCTACTTTTTCCTACGAAGAAACTAGTAATTTTATTCAAGTTCCTCCCTCAGTAATAGGAATCAATAAAATTTTTAGATTTGATAATAGCACCATATCTGGGGGAATGTTTAGTTTAAAGTATCAACTATTTTTGAATGATTTATACTTCTTCAATTCTATGGAAATGCTATCATATACAATGACACAAACATATCTTTCTGATATTGATTTTTTATTGAATACTGAGAAGCAAATAAGATTCAATCAAAGACAAGATAGATTGTATTTGGATGTTGATTGGGCAAATGTGACAGTAAATGATTATATTGTTTTAGATTGTTGGAGACTTTTAGATCCTAATGATTTTACAAGAGTTTATAATGATTCATTCTTGAAAAGATATTTAACTGCTCTCATAAAAAGACAATGGGGACAGAATTTAATTAAATTCCAAGGAGTTAAACTTCCAGGTGGAATTGAATTAAATGGAAGACAAATATATGATGATGCTGAGAAAGATTTGCAAATAATTAGAGAGCAGATGTCAAATACATATGAACTTCCACCTCTTGATATGATAGGTTGACGTTATGGTATTAAATCCATTCTTTACTCAAGGGACATCATCTGA
>Ga0209535_1002951_pt1 | contig 11022 bp, 16 predicted proteins | sample LinPmetageLP28_FD_184041 | JGI IMG/M metagenome (GOLD analysis project Ga0209535, IMG submission 184041) | Marine viral communities from the Pacific Ocean - LP-28 (SPAdes) (version 2) | ecosystem: Environmental > Aquatic > Marine > Oceanic | place: Pacific Ocean | collected 2009-08-22
GGCATTACCCGGTTCCTATCTAGCGTCAACACTGCATATGATCCGACGTTTGTAGTCACAAACTTTACTCGAGACATTCAAGCAGCGCTCATCAATATTGCCGGAGAGCAGACTAAAGAGGCTGGCTTAATCGAGGGTGAGCGGATTGGCGCTAAGACAGCCAAGGGAACACCCAAAGCGGTTGCGGCTATTCGCAATTACACCCGCAACAAAAAGGTAGGGGACGGTGATAGCGAGTACGAGGCGTATTTCAAAGAGTTTCTCGATGTCGGCGCTAAGACCGGATACTTCGACTCCCCGGATCTCGATGTCCTTGAGAAACGATTAGCCGCCCGGATCAACCAGGGCGAGGGAGTTTTCGCAAAAGGAAAGGCCAGCGCTAAGTGGGTCGGCGAGTTTGTCAGCGATTACAACTTAGCTGTTGAGAATGGCGTCAGACTGAGCGCATATATTGAAGCGCGAAAGGCGGGGATAGCTAAGCCAAAAGCCGCTTCCCTAGCCAAGAACCTGACGGTGAATTTCAACCGGAAGGGTAGCGCCGGCGCTCACATTAACTCTTTGTATATGTTCTTCAATGCCGCAGTGCAGGGGCTTAAGCAATTCACTACTACTTTGTCTCCAATATACCTAGATGCTGAAGGCGATGTAAAAGTGCAGCGCAATCTCAACCGGGCTCAAAAGATTGCTGGTGGTTTGGTTGGCATTGCTTATGCAGCCGCAGTATTCAACCGTGAAGTCGGAGGCGAGGACGATGATGGTGAGTCGTTTTACGACAAGATCAATCCGTCTATTCGTGAGCGTAATCTCATCTTGATGAAGCCGGACGGGTCTGGGGAGTATTACAAAATGCCCCTGCCTTACGGGTATAACTTCTTTTACACGATTGGCACGACTGTTGAAGCGCTACAAAACGGCTCCTCCAGGCGCAAAGAAAACGCGCTGGGAGAAGTGTTTGCTTCGTTTGTGACAGCGTTCTCGCCGATTTCAGTACACGCTAACGCGCTGATCTCGGCAGCTCCTACGGTAGCTGTTCCTTTCGCTGAGCTGGGAACGAATACAAACTTCTTTGGTAGCGACATCGTGCGTGAAAACTTCCCGTCTGGGCCGCAGCGAGCTTCTGCTCATAACTACTGGAACAGCACCAAGGAACCCTACGTCGCTATCGCGCAGTTCCTCAACGACACTGTAGGCAGTGGCTCAGAGTACAGGAGTGGCAAGCTGGGGTTCATGTTTGACATCAGTACAGACGTAAGCCCGGATGTAATTGAGCACATCACTGAGTTTGGGCTGGGCGGTATCTATCGCGCCGGCATGGGCGGTGTCGATGCAGTTGCGCGAGCCACCTCAGATCGCGAGATTGACTATACCCGGATGCCTTTTGCCAGCAAGGTGCTGGGGCGCAATGACTCTGACTATGCCGACCAAGAGCGTTTTTACGATACCCGGCAGCTTATTATCAACGCGAGAAAAGAAAGGGGAGATGCTAAGGGTAAGGAGCGGATCGAGTCAGATAAGGCTAATAACTCCATCCACCGTCTGTACCCGACCATGCTGAGCACAGAAAAGTTTCTCTCTTTACAGAGGGATCGGAGAGATAAAGTCAGAGATGATGAGAAGCTGAGTGCATCAGAGCGCGACGAGAAGCTGAAGGCAATCAGAGAGCGCATGGACGATCGGATAGATCGGTTTAATCAACGCTATCAAGAGCATCTCGAGAAGTACGCGGGCTAATTAGATCCGTTACCTATGAGCGACTCTATCTCGATCCGAAAGCCAAAGGATCTGCAAGACAAGTCCGCGTGGGTTAAGTACGGCGGGGCGCTCGAGAAGCCGTTTGTTGAGCAAGCTGAGATCGAGGGCTGGCGCTTAGCAATCAACCCAGGCAAAGAAGCTAATCCGTACACCCACGACTTGGTGGCTTTGATTCCGTCTGATCTAAAGACGATGGACACGCAGTGGAAGCACAGCCAGAAGATGTTTGGCATCCCCCCGGAGTACGCGGTGTCGATCAACACCAAAGATTTTGTGAGGTACGAGCGCCTGTATCCCAACATCATCATTATTCTGGACGTGAGGTGGAGTGGAGATCGGTACACCCTGACGCTCGATCGAGTCAATAAGCTCATCAACTTAGGCCGGGCAAAAAAACATTACTACAAAAACCGCGTTGATGATGAGAACGGCAACGCGCAATCCAGTTATGTGTTTGATCTAAGGCACTTAGACAAAATTCACGATGCACCACAGCTACAGAATTACTAGAAATCATGGAGATACAGGTATGAAGTACGTCAAAGTAATTGGCAAGGCAGCGCGACGCAGTGTCGCGACAATGACAGAAGCCCAGGCGGGATTTGCGGTAATGGGCAGCGCTGCAGCAATCACCGCGCTGACCGCGGCATTAGTCTTCGTATGAGCAAGAAGGTTTGGCGACCGTTAAATACCTACGGATTGATATTCATCTCTCTTATAGCCTTTGCGGTCATAGGCTATGAGCTAGCACTCCTTTGATGCTGCATTGTTATAAGTGCAATAAATCTGGCGTCCCGATCAAAGATGCCTTGTGTGATGACTGCCGTGCTACCACTAAAAAGTGGGCGACCCATATTTGGTTCGCCCAAAATTCTGCCCGCCTTTTTTGCCCGCCTTTTATATCTTCGTAGAGCGCTAACAAGCCTGTAATCCTCCCCCTGTGGCTTAGTTATAGGATCAACGAGGATCTACGAAACTTCCCATTACGGGTTCAAGACCCGTCAGCCACCCCATTTTTAGTCATGCAAATCAGCACCTTACGAGGGGCTGCTTTATTTTGCCCGCTTTTTTCCCGCCTTTTGCTACATTTTTACCTGTCATCTGCCGGCAGACTCCATGCGTGTCAGGTAGTGAAACACGACCGGAGGTTTTGGATTTCCCGGACGTTAAGGATTGCTTTGGCGCAAAGTGTGTTATGGGGCGCAAGGAGCGAGCGCAACACTATTTACCCAGATTATTTGGGTATGGGTGGTGCGATTATTTGAAGTATGGTCTAACTACCCCATACCCCCTCGAAACCCGCATAAACACTGGGCTTGAGTATGGGTGGTCAAGTTTCAGCAAATACCAGTTGACTAGACCACACCCCTAGAAACCCGCATAAACACTGGGCTTGAGTATGGGGGGGCGATTGGTGCAAAAAGCACTGGACTACCCCAGGCTATATGTTGTTTAGAAGATTGACCTGATCCCGATCCTTCACGCCTGAGATCCAGTCGGCATAGGTATTGAGGAACATCTCTGTGGTGTGCCCAAGCTGCTTGGCCGCAAATGCGGGCTCAACTCCGGCCATGAGCATCTCTGAGGCTCTTGTGTGCCGGCAGATGTAGGGTCGGCGGTAGGTTAGGCGGCATTGCTTCAGCGTACCTGTCCAGTCTCTCAGGTATGGTTTAGTTTCCCGGCGCTGGTTTCCGTTCTGATCGAGAAAGATTGCACCTCCAGCGAACCTTCTAGGATGGTTGGAGAGTAGGGCGGCTACCTCTGGGCTGATGAATACCTGGCGAACCTTATGGATTTTGGTTCCAGTAATCTCCCGGCGAACCATAGCGCGCTCGACCAGAATCACATCTCCCGATATATCCTCCCACTTGAGCGCCAGAATCTCCCCGGTTCTCATGCCTGTCTCGAACGCCAGTTTGTAAAAAAGCCAAGAGTCGCCCTCGAGCCTGCCTAAAATTTTCGTCTTTTCTGAGGGCGTGAAACGCTGGATGGCGGGCTTCTGGTGGCGCTTGATCTTCACAGCATCTACCGGGTTCGATGCAATAATCTCTTCCTCGAGGCCCAGCTTGAACACCTGACGCAGAGGTATGAGCGCATTCTTCTTGGTTTTCTGCGAGACATTGTGGGAGGCTAGAATCTCGCGGATGTGCGACGGGCGAATCGCGTACACCGGCTTTGTTGCTAGTGCTGGCATCCAGTATTGGTTCAGGAGCTGCTTGTAACTAGATCCTGTCGAGGGCTTTACGTCTGTTTGGTCGAGATACGACTGAGCTAAATTGCCAAAGGGTAGGGTAGAGTCGTACTGCCGTTTTCCGTAACTTAGCTGCCTTACCCATTCCTCTCTGGCGGCGATCGCTTTTCGTAGGCCAGTGTCAGAGTTGGCGTAGCGAAAGCTCTTGTAGCTCCGCTGACCATGTATTGTGACCTGACACTCCCACGCTGCTCGCCGCCATCGTAAGCCTTTAGCCATGCGGTGAGCTCCTCTTGGTCAACGATCGTGGTTCTACCCACAACATAGTAGTGCTTGCCTTTTGTCAGCTTACGCTTCCAGTTTTTAAACGTAGTGCGCGCAATCCCAGTATCTTCACACCATTTGTCGAGCGATATCAAGTTAGAGCTCATTATCTTGGCCGGCAATGGGGGGTAAGCCAAAACCCTCGCGGGAAAGGGCGCGGATAGCTTGAGCCATTTCAGCGGGGTCTACATTGATTGAGAGCGGCGGCTGTTCGTCCGTGGCTGCATGAGCGATATGGTGGTCGTATAGCAGTAACATCCAGTGAATAACGTCCTGGCGGCTCTCCATCCGCATTAGTCAGACCTCTCAGCGGCCCAAGATAGATAGCGCACAGCCTTTTGCAGATCCTGCTTAAAGTTGTTCTTTTTGGTGCTTCTCAAAACGTATTTGATAGCATTGCCAACATCGATAGCGTCCATACCTATCAGCTCACCGCAGACATCTTTCTGAATGTCGCGAACCTCGACGCCTGCCACTTGGTAATGCTGCGGCTCATTGATGACATCTTCTGCTGCTTTGCTGGCTCCACTGATATCGCCAACCTCAAGACGCACCTTGTCGATAGCCGCCCGACTCCTGTTCTGGGCCGCGTCGATGGCTTTGTGTGTAGCTAAATCACTCATAACCGCCTCCAATTATTAGGTAGCGCAACGTATTTCATTCAACCGGGACGCTGCCAAACCGGCATGAAAGGCCAACCACAGCCCTCGAATTAAAATGGAATGTCGTCTTCGGCTACGAGCTCAACTAAATCCTCGCCTGACTGGGATCCCTTGGTATCCATCCAAGTAAATCGATCAGCCTTGATCCGGGTGTACCAGACGCCCGTTTCTTGGTTTTTGTTTTTCTTAATGCTGCCCTGTATCAAAACCTTCGCACCTTTCTTTGTGTGCGCATGAAAGGTGTCAGCTGGCTTATCCCAAATTTCAATGTCGTGCCAGGTAGTTTCCTCACCTTTGCTGCCGTCTTTGTTTTTCCAGTGTTCAGTGGTTGCCATGCTGAAATTACAAACACGGCTACCAGATGGCAGGGTTTTGTGCTCTGGGTCTTGCCCCAGATTTCCGACCAAAGTTACTGCGTTATGACTACTCATTTAACTCTCCTTATTTGAACGCTGTCCTCGCCATGAACCCGGTACTTCTCGAGATCGATATGAGGGGCTTCGGTTTTAAATGCTTTCTCCCAGCAGATCATGCTGCGGCCCTCGACCGGGATGATCTGCCAGTCCCGGCCTTGAACAATTTGCTTCGCATGGGCGTGGACTTCATGCCAGGAACGCATCTCTGCCTTGATGGCATCGTCCTGCTGCTTTAAGTCAGCCATCTGATCTGCAATAAGACTCCGGCGATTCTCAAGTGACTGAAAATCTTGAAGCTCGGTAGCATCAATGGGGGGTAGGTAGCTCTCGAAATCCCGGGAGAACTGCATCCAGGCTTCGATCAGCTTAGCTCTGCGCTCTGGCTTCGATGTGTACCAAGCCATGTGCATATTTTCCTCAGTGCCGTCGGAGCAGCACATAATGGCTCTCTCAGCGCCGGAGACGAGAAGCTGGTGCTCCAGTTGCCAGTAGCGTGTGGCTGGAACGAGCCCCTGCTCAAGCGACTCGATCAGCTTTAGGTTTTTATCCTTGTGCTCCCAGATCAGCTTGCCGTCCGGAGTAATGCCGTCGAATGACGCCGACAGTTTTACCGATAGGGTGTCAATAACACCTTCCGGCGTCCCCTCCGGGAACTGGTGTGGCTCGATAACGCCACAGATCGTAGCCAGGGGTTGCTCGAGCTTCCGCTCAACGATCGGTCGGGCGGCTGCTTCCGACCTGTGGCCCTTGGCAAATCGCTTCAGAGTCCATTTATCAAACTTTTCCTTCTCCCCGGTCACTTTCTCATGCAGCAGGGTGCTTCTCTTTTTGCTGGGGCCCATCAGCTTGTTAGCGTCAGAGGCTCCCCAGTGACTATCACGCCAATCTTTCCATTCGTCCGTGCCCTGCTCAAGGTCAACAGTAATCATGCGGCCTCCCCGGCAGCAGGAACTGCGTCATCGAGGATCTTAATTTGCTCCGGGGTGGCTACCAGCCCTTTCGACTGGAGCAGCTCAATCGAGCCAACAAACGTGTACTTCCCGGCGGCAATCTGTTTTGCCAGGGCATCAATGGTTTTCTGTTCCGGTGCTTTGGGTGGCTCTGGCTCGGCTTTGATCTCGAGCTTAGCTGCCTTGGTCGGGGCTTTGGATTTCGCCTTGGCCTTAGACTTTGGCGCTTCCTCTTCTTCATCGCCGTCTATGTAGGCTTCCATCGCTGTCTGCCCGTCATCATCGAGATCCTGCTCAATGCCCAACATCGCTAGAAGCCCGTACCGCTTGGCGTAAGTGTTGAGCCCGCCGACGCTTTGTGGCGTAGGCTTGGGGCCAAACTGCATGGGTGGGCTGTCGGTGAACATGATCTGACCTGACTTGTGTATCAGCGTTGTTCGGACGCGCATATAGGTGGATGTGCATTTGACGGTTTGGGTAAAGGTAAGACCGTGCTGAGCGAGAATGGGATTAACCAGTGCGGTGATGTCCTCTAGCTTCGCGTACTTACCATAGTTTGCGCTCGCCTTCCGCGCCGGGTTCTGCAAGACGCTTCGAGCCTCCACAAACGCCGGGCATATCAAATCGTTTTTCTCACTAAACATCGTCGGCCTCCTGCCATTTGGCCTCAAGCTGGCGCATATGCTGGTGGGCAATGTTGTATCCGCTTGAGTACGAGCCTCCGATCTCGGCCTCGGGGTTGAAATCATAGCGATGGTCGTGGTCGCTCATTGCATCAAAGAAGCCATCAAAGAAGCTGCGGATCGCGCTAGAAGTGTCAGCCGTGCCAGCGGCACTGAGTACCGACTGCTCGATGATTTCGGGTGTAACAGAGGTGGGGGGGTTGTTATCCGTTGGTGATGACAGCAAAAGGTTTGCTGTGGTCTTAGTGTTAAACATATTGCTCTCCTTATCGCGGGGCCATTGCGCCCGGCTATGGAAAACAAAGTTATCCTAAAAAAGATAGGTGGTAAAGCGTTTTCGTTTTTTATTTAGCCTAATTTGAGCCCTAAATGTACGGTCTTTTCATAATCATACATATGTTGTATCTTAAATTTGCTGATTGATATCTGTTTTAGGCACCGATATTTGTCCGCAATAGCCGAACGACTAACTTCATTATGGTGAGGAAAGGATGCTTGAGAGTATGGCGGGAGAAACCAGCGGGCAACGATCAGCAGAGTACAGCTTACACAACGGCATTCGACAAAAACTACAGGCGCTAGAAGGTCTGTCAAAGGTGGAGGATCTGGTGTTGATCAGTCGGATTTGTACTTCATTATCAGAGCATCCACCACAGACTCAACTGCTCGACGCTGCTCTTGGTTCAGATTAGCAATCTTCGTCATTATGGTGTCTGTCTTTGCGTGATCCTGGTCGAGCCATCCGAGCTCTAGGCCCAGCGCCTCTTCAATCTTTCGCGCCAGTTTGTCTCCGCACTTCCTGCGATTCTCAGTGTCAAAAAACAACCGGGCAATCTGCATGTGCGGCACCCCGACAGCCGTAGCCATCCGGTTTTTGACGCCTTGAAATTGTGTCTCAAGAATATACTTGGCGTTTTCCCTTCTGATATCTTCTGACGTTCTCATCATCTCCACCTTCTTGAATAAGATTTAAAACGATACCGCTGTGTCTAACTCTTCGCTCAAGAAAGCGGGGGGGCGCTTGCCCGCCAGCCACTGCCCTTTTTAAAAGGTACTTTTGTTTTGCGAACTTAGTCGCTTGTTGCATCTGCGCTTTGAGATGCAACTCGTTTTGTTTGATCCGGCCATTCGAGAATACATGCGCGGATGTCCAACAAACTGCAGCTGCGCCTTTGTGGCCCTCTACATTTGTTCGGCTCCATACTCTCAGAACCTTTTCGAGGCTTTCGTGGCCTCCCCATCGCCGACTTTGTCTATGTAAACCAATCATGCGCTGCCTTCCTGCGTTATTAACAATCTCGACAAGCTGATACAGCAACCCAAACAATACTCTCAAATTGGTTTTTTTTCAATCCAAATGTACCGTTTATGTAGCATTTGTCGCTTATTGCACGGCTAAAAACGGAACCATACATTTGCGCGATGAAAGTATTTGTCCTAAAAGGATTGAAACCACTTCAAAAAATGATTACATTCGGATTTGGAGGATTCAATATGACAGATATATTGGGAATTTTCGACCGAATCAAACAAAAAAGCAGCAATCGAGGGCGCAATGAGTGGGAAGCCGCTTGCCCTAGCTGCGGAGACAAGGAAAGGAAGCTCGTTATTACCGAAGAAACCGATCGATTCTTGTTGTACTGCCGGCGAATGTGCGGCCACGACGAGATACTGAGCGCAGCCGGGATGACTTGGCGTGATCTCAGGAAGGATGGCTTTGTCAGCAAGCCCAAGCCTCAGTTCGACACCTATCACAAGTCACTGATTCTGATTGCCGAGTCCGATATGGCTAAGGGCAAGGTGCTTAGCGCCGGGGATCGTCAGCTTTATCGGGACGCAGTACAGCGCAGAGCGGGAGCGTCAAGGTGAAGTGGCTGAAATTGTACGTTGATATCGCACAGAACCCCCGCATGAAGCTATTGGCTTTCGAGGATCGATGGCATTACATCTCGCTCCTTTGCGCCAAAGCCGAGGGATATCTCGATGAGCGGGAGCAGCTCCGAGACCGGATGGTCAGCGTCCACTTAGGACTGACGCCGGTAGAGGTGGAGAACGTCAAGGATAGGTTGATTGATGTCGGTCTGATTAGCGCAGATTGGCAGATTTACAACTGGGATGAAAAGCAAAGCGCCGATGCTACTGGTGCGGCTAGGAAGCGCCGACAACGTGCCCGGGAAAAGGCCGAAAAAGAACCTGCGGATACTACTAAAGAAATAAGAAATAAGAATATAGAAGAGAACGTGACCGTCACGGGACAGTCACGTGACAGTCACGCGACAAAAAAGCACGGTGTTTACAAGGTAAATGTCCAGCTGCCAGAGGCCTGGTCTCTGGCCGGTGTTACTGCGGATCACTTGAGCTGGGCTAAGAAGAATGGTTTCTCTGCATCCCTGCTAGACGAGCATTTCGTGCAATTTTGCGAGAAGGCAGAGGCTCGGCAATACAAGTACAAGGATTGGAATAAGGCTTTTTACATCGCTGTCCGGCAGGACTGGGCAAAGATCACCAGCCGGGCGGCTGATACAGGCCCGGCCACAGATGCGGGGGTAATCGCGGCATGACTCCCGACTACGACGATTTCAGAAATATCGATATCCAGTCGTCGCTTGCCGACTGTGAATCGCTCGATATGCGCCCGGCTGGTCAGCTTGCAAAGCGCACGATCGAGCGCCGGGCAGAGGTTGACGATGGTTTGAATCTGCCTTGGGGGAAGCTCCACGGGCACCTGACTTTCAGGAAGCGTGAGTTGGTGCTGTTAGGGGGGTTTACTGGGCACTTTAAGACCACTATCACCAGTCAGATCGGGGCCTACTGCATGCGTGAGGGCCACAAGGTTGGTGTGTGCAGTCTTGAGCTTAACGCAGAGGACATCATCGAGCAGTTCGCGGAGATCAGTGCGACTGTATCCCGTCCGGACGAGAAGTGGCTGACCCGCTACTGCGATTGGGCCAACGATAAGTTGGTGATCTACGACAAGTTGGATTCAATAAAGCCGCATGACGCAATACGGATGGCGATCAAGTTCGCCAAGTCGGAGAAGGCAGAACGGGAAGAAGAGCCCGTGGGCCTGGGTTGCAGGGTGATTATCCTCGACTGCTTGATGATGATGGGTGTCTGTGACGATCTTGAGCGTGAGCGGGAGTTCGTGCAGACGTTGAAGCGGGTGGCGGCAAAGTTTGAGGTGACGATCATTCTCGTCCACCACATGAAGAAGCCCCAGGGCGAAACCGGGGAGCATTCTGCGCCAGGCAAATATCAATTCAACGGCTCCAGTCACATCAGCAACACCCCAGATACCATCCTCGTAGCTTGGCACGATAAGCGGCAAGCAGCACTACGCGCCAAGGTTGAGGACATGGGGGTCGAGGATGAGAATTATGACTCCAGCAAGCGGGATATGCTCCTGAGTTGCGTCAAGCAGCGCAACGGTAAATACGAGGGCGCAATTTCTTTGTGGCAAGTGGGTCATAGAGGGATGGATGGCTGGGTGTCATGCCGTGCGTTTGTCGATAGGGCTGATCGCAAGATTAAAGCGTTAGATATCCCGGCCAGCCTTAAGGTCGTTGGCGATGACATTCCATTCTGATGGCTGAGGGGTTTTTCATAGAGCATAAGCGGCAGATCGATCACCTGATGAGCCGGGTGACCGAGATTGTCGAGGCCGGGAACGTGGTCAGCCTGTCTCTGCTGGTGGGTAGGACGCGATCCAGCCGTCAGCAAGCGGCACTTGAAGTCTGGTGCCGGCAGGTGGCAGACCTTCTTAACGAAAGCGGCATCCCGCGGGCAATCCACTCTCCGATCTACAAGAACGGCGAAATGGAAAGCTCTTGGACGCAAGCTTCTGTAAAAAGTGAGCTATGGCGACCCATGCAAATGGCGATCGTCAACATTGAGTCTACCGCCGAAGCCAAGACAACCGATTACCCGAAGGTATATGACGAGCTCGTCAAGTGGTTCGGCAACAAGGGTGTGTCAGTACCACCATGGCCGGTGAGGTTAGAACGTGGCAATTAAACGTGAATCCTGCGATGTCTGGTTTAGCAA
>Ga0209535_1002953_pt1 | contig 11019 bp, 7 predicted proteins | sample LinPmetageLP28_FD_184041 | JGI IMG/M metagenome (GOLD analysis project Ga0209535, IMG submission 184041) | Marine viral communities from the Pacific Ocean - LP-28 (SPAdes) (version 2) | ecosystem: Environmental > Aquatic > Marine > Oceanic | place: Pacific Ocean | collected 2009-08-22
TTCTTACTAATGACTTGTTAAGAATAAGAAGAGAGCTTAGAACCGAATATCCTTGGTTCTCTAAATTAGACTCTATAAGGCAGGATGCGTTAATAGATATTTCGTTTAATTTAGGTCAAACTGTGCTTAGAAAATTTAAAAAAGCTATGAAAGCAATGAGTGAAGAAAATTATGAATTAGCGGCTGACGAGTTTATGGACTCTCGTTGGAGTAAACAAGTTGGAAATAGGGCTGTAGAAGTCACTGAAATGATTAGATCTGGAGAGTATCAATGAGTAAAGGTGGTGGCGGAGGGTCAATGCAGGGTGGCTATGGTCAGCCTAGAGTTCCTATTAATCAAAGTGGAATGTACAGCCAAGCAGGAAGAATGAACCCTATTGGTCGAGACTATGGATTAACGCAAAGAAGTAATATGGGCGGAAAAGGCGGAATGCCTTCTCCCTATGCAAGACCGCCAATGATGCAACCTCCAAGAATGAGTGGCTTTCAGCCAATGATGCAACCATCAAGGTTCGGTGGTTTTCAAGGATCATATACTCCATCAAACCCTTATTTTAACAACACGGGTATTTCAGGAAATAGAAATCTTCCTCAGCCCATGCCAGAGCTTAGGCGAGAAAGACCTTTTGATAATCCAACGGTTTCATTCAATCAAAACCCAAGAATGACAAGTCTTTCTCAGCCTATTGACCCATTTGGTCAGCAGACAGGAACGCCACGTAACATCTCTCAGCCTGACGAGATGAAGAGGTTTACAGGCGATGTTAGTCAAGGCCCATTTGGTCTCGGAGAACTTGGCAGTCAATATTCTGATCATCGGGCTAGGATCCCTCGAAATTTGATGGGTAATCCTCAACAGCAAACAGTAACGCCACCGCGCAGAGATGTTACTAATCAAGTAACAGGTATGAGAGGCGGTGATGCAGTTTTTGCAGGCGGCCCAAACTTTAGGCAACTAAATCAGCCTAACAATCAAACAAGAGCTTTAGAGTCAGCACTTCAAGGTGGTGGTTTCGCGACTACAGGACAAGAGTTTTTCAGAAATCAACCTCGTCAAACATTACCAAATCGTTTTCAGCAACAGCCAATGCCTTCTAGAGGAAATGCAAAAGGAGGATTTAGTCAGCCAAGCATGGGCGGATACCCTTCTCAGCCTCCTATGGGCGGTATGGGTGGAAAGGGCGGTAGAATGGCTCCTCCTGCACAAAGCGGTTTAAATAGAGGCAGATCAGGTTTTGGCGGAAAAGGAGGTCAACCTCAACAACCTCAACAGCCTCAAGTAACATCAGAAGATATTACTAAAATAATTGATGCTAGACTTAGAGATTTTAAGCCTCAAGCTTATGATGATTCTTCTTTAAGAGAGATGATTCAAAACAATCAAAGTGCAATTGGAAATATTAGTCAGTATGATGATTCTGGCATTAGAAGTTTAATTGATGCTAACACTCAAGCTATAGGATCACAACAACCTTCAGGTTATGATGATTCGGGCATAAGAGAGCTTATTTCAGGCAATCAAGAAGCAATATCTAATATGCCTAGATATGAAGCGCCTGATTTATCTGGATTCGCTACAACAGAAGATTTAAACACTAGACTTAGCGGAATTCCTGCTTATGATGATTCTCAGTTAAGACAGGATATTAATTCTAGGTTTGAAACATTTAGTCCTAATTTTGATGTTCCTGATTTTTCTAACTTCGTAACAAGCTCTGATTTAGATAATAGGTTTAGTAACTTTACTCCTGATGTATCTATGCCTGATTTATCTGGATTTGCTACAACTGAAGATATTAATCAAAGATTTTCAAACATTCCGACTTACGATGATTCTCAGTTGCGAGAGGATATTAATTCAAGGTTTAGTAACTTTAATCCTTCTTTTGATATGCCTGATCTTTCTGGTTTTGCAACAACAGAAGATATTAATCAAAGATTTAGTAACTTTACGCCTTCTGCTCCTGACTTGTCAGGATTTGCTACAACTGAAGATATCAACCAAAGATTTGCAAATATGCCTTCTTACGAGGCTCCTGATCTTTCTGGTTTTGCAACAACAGAAGATATTAATCAGAGGTTCTCTAACATACCAACGTATGATGACAGTCAGTTAAGGCAAGATATTAATCAAAGGTTCTCTGACTTCAACCCGAATGTAGATTTATCTAATTATGCAACAACTGGCGACTTAAGCTCTGCAATTAGCGGATTACCGTCTTATGAAGCACCTGATTTATCTAATTTTGTAACACAAGGTGATTTAAGTTCAGGATTAAACAGCATTGGTGGTTATGATGACACTCAGTTAAGACAAGATATTAATCAGAGGTTTTCTGATTTTAATCCCAATGTAGATTTAAGCAACTATGCAACAACTGGTGATTTAACATCAGCAATATCAGGGTTAGACATACCGACATACACGGCTCCTGATCTATCTGGATACGCAACAAGTGGTGATTTAACAAGAGCGATATCAGGGTTAGACATACCGACATATACAGCACCTGATTTGTCGGGTTATGCAACAACTGGTGATTTGACAAGAGCAATTTCTGATTTACCAAGTTATGAAGCGCCTGATCTGTCAGGGTATGCAACAAGTGGTGATTTAACATCGGCAATTTCTGGAATACCGCAGTTTGACCCAAGCACAATTGATATGAGCAACTATGCAACACAGTCTGATTTATCAAACATTAATACTTACGATGATACTCAACTACGGCAAGACATAAACAGCAGATTTAGTAACATACCGCAGTTTGATGCAAGTTCATTACAATCACAGATAGAATCTAATCAGCAGGCTATTGGAAACATACCGCAGTTTGATGCGAGTAATTTGCAATCACAGATAGAAGCAAATCAACAAGCAATTGGTGGCTTTACTCCAACAGACTTGTCTAACTATGCAACACTAGATCAATTGTCAGAGGGAATAGGTGGAATACAAGCTCCTGATTTGTCTGGATATGCTACAAAAGATCAGCTTTCTGGACTAAGAGGAAACGTATTTGACAATATTTCTCGACAAGGAAATAGAGGACAATTAGATCCTTCTCTTTATTCTGATGAAGGACTAGGAACTCGTTTCTCAGACAACTACGCTAACGTAGGATTTATGAATCAAATGGCTGAACAAAATGCACAGGTTGATTCTGAAGGAAATAGTATTTTCCCAACATTCTCTTATGATCCAAAGACTAATGAATATGTAAGAGATAGTTCTGCATTTGGACTTACAGGTGATTCTGCAATAACAAGATATTCACCAGAAGATTTCTTTTCTGAATATGGAAGAACATTAGGAAAAATGCCTAGCGGAAACAATAATCAAAACCCTCAAGATGCAGGCACTGGAAACACTGACAATCCTGACTTGTATGATGACTCTAATGTAAAAGGCAATAAAAAAGAGAAAGGTAATGCACTTGAACAGAAACAAGAAAAAAAGCTCGGTGGAATTTAAAAGGGTTTAAAGATGGCTTTAACTAAACTTCAGTTTTCTCCCGGAGTCAATAAAGAAGGAACTGACTATACCGCTGATCAGGGTTGGTTCGATTCTGATAAAATTAGGTTTAGGCAGGGACGACCAGAAAAAATAGGTGGTTGGGAAAAATTTAGCTCTAATTCTTTTCTGGGTGTAAGCAGATCTTTGCACAGATGGGCATCTCTTGCATTTACAAAATATATAGGAATCGGAACTCATCTTAAGGTTTATATTGCAGAGGGTACTGGATTTAATGACATAACGCCTATAAGGTTAACGACTTCAGCAGGAGATGCTACGTTTTCAGCAACTGACGGATCATCTACTTTGACTATCGCTGAGACAGGTCATGGTGCTGTTGTTAATGATTTTGTTACGTTTTCTGGAGCGGCTTCCTTGGGAGGCAACATTGTAGCTTCATTTATAAACCAAGAATATCAAATAAACTCTGTAATAAATGCTAATTCTTACACTGTAATTGCTAAAGACACCTCAGCTAATACTGTTACAGCTAACTCAAGTGACTCTGGTAATGGCGGCTCAAGCATTGTTGCAACATATCAAATAAACACCGGCCTCAATACTTATGTATCAAGCACTGGTTTTGGTGTAGGTACATGGGGCGCAGGAGCTTGGGGTTCTGCTAGTGATATTAGCTCGGCAGATCAGCTTAGACTTTACAGTCAAGATAACTTTGGCGAAGATTTAATATTTAATGTTAGGGGTGGTGGTATTTACTATCATGATACCTCCCTAGGATTAGGTTCTCGCGCAATAGACATAACAACAAAAAGCGGTCAATCAAACCCTCCTGTCATAGCTCTTCAGGTTATGGTTTCTGATATTGATCAGCATGTTATAGCGTTTGGAACTAATCCAATAGGAAGTTCTGCAATTGATCCTTTGTTTATTAGATTCTCAGATCAACAAAATGCTGTTGACTGGACACCTACTGCTACTAATACAGCAGGTGGTGTAAGAATTAACTCAGGATCTATTATTATTGGAGCTATTCAAGCAAGAGAAGAGATACTTGTATTTACAGATGAAAGCCTGCACTCGATGAGATTTGTAGGGCCACCCTTTGTATTTAACTTCTCAACAATAAGCACAGACACATCTATGATCTCTCCGAATGCGGCAGTAAATGCTAGAGGTTCAGTGTTCTTTATGGATGAAGGTGGGTTCTATGTTTATAACGGATCAGTACAGCCGCTTCCTTGTTCTGTAAAAGATCATGTTTTCTCTAACCTAAATGTTGGTCAAGCGTTTAAAGTTTTTGCCGCTGAAAACTCTGCTTATTCTGAGGTTACTTGGTTTTATCCAGTAGGAACTGGTAATACAGAAATAACAAATTATGTTACTTACAACTACGAAGAAAATCTTTGGGCTGTAGGAACCCTTACGCGAGGCGCATGGTTTGACTCTGGAATGGGTAACTTCCCTATTGCTACAAGTGTAATTACTACTGTTAATGAAAATTATCTATATTCTCATGAAGTAGGGTTTGATGATGACGGACAGCCAATGACTGCTTTTGTTGAGTCAGGTGATCTTGAGATTGGAGATGGTAATTCATTTATGTTTATGGATAGAATAATTCCAGATTTTTCTTTCAAAGGCTCTGATCCTAGTATTGCAATGACGGTTAAAGGTAGAGATTATCCTTTGCAGGATACTTCTGTTCTTGCTAGTGCAACAGTTACATCTAGTACAACTTTTTCCGCTATAAGAGCAAGATCAAGACATCCAGTTATCCGAATAGAAAGTACAGGCGAAGGATACGGATGGAGATTAGGAACTTTAAGAATGGGCGTTAGACAGGATGGTAGAAGATAATGGCTGTAGTTAAAGCTCCGTTGCCAGTGGCAAGATTAGAGTACGATCAAAGAAATGAGAATGACACTAGAAAAACAATTGAGATTTCTCTTGCAAATGCTGATAACGAAATACTTGTAGCTAAAACACAGAGTGACAAAACAGGATCTCTTGCTTTGCGTAGATTTCAATTTATGTTTATGGGTGCTTCATGAGTGATGCGATTAAAGTTCTTGGTCAGCTTGATCCATCAGCAACCACTACAACAGTTTTATACACTGCACCAGACCTTACACAGACAACGATAAGTTCTCTTGTTATATGTAACAGGTCAGGATCAGCGATAACGTTTAGAGTTAGCGTACACGTTGAAGGTGCAAGCGCAAACAATAAACAATTTATATTTTATGATGAATCACTTGCGGCTACTTCTACCAAAACGGTAGTTATAGGAATCTGCTTAGGGCAGAAAGATGTTATAAAGGTATATGCAAGTGCCTCTAATGTAAGCTTTAACCTTTTTGGTGTGGAGACTAGTTAATGAACAACCAACAAATGATGCGTAGGCCAATGCAAGGTATGGCTGATCAAATGGCAACTCACGGTAGATATGGGGACAGTATGCTTGTTCACATGAACCCAGTTGAGGTGCAAGGTCTTGCCTCTTTATCACCTACAGGTTCTTTGACTACAAACCCTGTTACAGGTCAGCCAGAGGCTTTTCTGCCTTTCTTAGCGCCTTTACTAGGTAGCGCACTAGGTAGTACCTTTTTAACAGGTTCTGCTTTAGGAGGCTTAATAGGAGGAGCAGGGCTTAGTTCTGTTGCGGCAGGAGCGATAGGTTCAGGACTTGCCACTACAGCACTTACTGGTGACATTAAAGAAGGAATAATGTCAGGTATTACAGGATTTGGTTTAGGCAAAGCATTCCAAGGTGCATCTGAGCTTATGAATCCAGAGGTTGCTAAAGCGGCAACAGATGTTGCTAATGTAGGAACTGATGCCGCTAAGTTAGTAGCAGATCAAGCTATTTCAACAGGAACAACTGCGGCTCAGTTAGGCTCTGAGCAAGCGGCTAAAGATGCTCTAGCCGCGCAAGCACAAGGAATAATTGATGCTCCTATGACATCTCCAATGCCGCAGGGTCAAATGGGTACTCCAAGTCCTAATTTTGATTCTTTAGCATACAAGCAAAATGTGTTAGATACAGCAAAAATTAATGCAGGGCAAAACATTGGTCAGAACATAATGGATAACCCAATGGAATTTGCCAAGAACTTTGGTTCTCAAGCTATAAAAAGCGGAACAATGATTCCAGTATCTGTAGGAGAAGGAGCTAGGGCGCAGAAGATGGCTGAGGATGACATGAAGCGTCTTAATGCTCAGTTTGAGAAAGATAGACAAGCAGAGTTAGATAGAGCCACTGCTGTAAGAGATGCCTCTATAGGGCTTGCTCAAAATGATTATAACCCTTATGGAGGTTATATGAATGGTGGTGTTGTTTCTATTAACCCCAAAGAATATATGCGACAAAGAAAAAATGTTGAAAAAATTGGAATGGCTGATGGCGGAGTTGCAGGTCTTAACTTTTTAGATATGGACAATATTCTTAGTCAATTTAACACAAACCCTGCGGCCGCAGGGCAAACTCAAAGAACAATACGCCCCCCAAATGTTGTGACATCTGATCAATTAGATAGAGAAGCGGCAGAGCTTGTTGCTCAAGGAAAAGACCCAAGAGCAGGATTTAGAAGCGAAATTAACTACTTCAGAGCAACGCCAGAAGAGGCAGGAATAGAAGACCCAAATCGAAAAGGGCCGGGCGATAGCTACGATCCAGATACTACACCTGATATTGAAGTTGGAGTTCCTGACTTTAACATTGGGTCAAAAGGAGGCACTGGAAGCACTGGAGGATTAACGCAAGATCAAATAAACGCAATTAATGATTCAATTGGAAACTTAAATCTTGATTTAGGAAATAATTTTACAGGCGTAGATCAAACAGTTAATCCTTCTTATACTGGAGGAGTAGACTCTTCCTTGTACGATGATTCTAATATGTACTCAAATGCAAATTCAAAATTAAAAGCTGAAGATGCAATTGATGCTATTGGTAACATTAATCCTATGGATGGATTAGATCCAATTGTTCCTATATATGGAAATCCTCCTGCTGAAACAATGCCTCCAATGAGGCCTATTAGATCAGGCAAAGTGGGTAGAAAAGCGGCAGGTGGTGTTGTAACACTTCAAGAAGGTGGAATTGCAGAGCTTGATCCTGCAAACGAGCCTATCTTAATGGAAGATAACTCTGGTATGTCAGAGATGAATGCGCCCATGCCTATGGAAGATGGTGAGATGCAGAGCGTTATAGCTCAAGTAAAGCAAGCTATGGATCAAGGAATAACTCCTGAGCAATTACCTCCTGAGTTAGCGCAAAAATTAATTCAGATTATTCAAATTCATGGATTAGAAGCTGTTGGGTCTATGTTACAAGGTCAGCCTAATATACCTGATTCTAACTTTAAGCCTCCATCTCAGCGTAATACAACCTACTCTTTTCAAGAAGGAGGAGAAGTTTCTCCTGAATCAAGACTCATAGAGCAAACAATAGCCGCTGTTTTGGGTCAAGTTTCTGAAGGTGAAGCTGAAGTTATTATTAACATGTTTATTGATCAATTTGGTCAGGAAGCTTTTCAAATGCTAAGAGAGCAAGCACTGCAATCTGTTGTTCCTAACGCTCAGACTGAGGGCGTAATTAAAGGAAAAGGAGGAGGCATGGATGACTTGGTTAATGGTATGATTGGTGATGAACAGCCAGTCGCTGTAAGTCCGGGAGAGTACATAGTTCCTGCTGATGTGGTCTCTGGTCTTGGAGATGGTAGCACCGATGGCGGTGTAGCAAAGCTAGATGGAATGTTAGATAGAGTTAGACAAGAAAGAACTGGTACTACCCTACAGCCTGCGCCAATGAATACTGGAGGAGCATTGCCTGCATGAACAATACAGCCAAAAAAGAAAAGCCAGTAGTAAAAGATTTAGCTAGAGAGCCTAAAGTAAAAAACAAGAATGCTCCTAGAAAAATTACTCATACTATTACTATAGCGCCAACTAACTATTTAAATGCCCTTTGGCCTGATGTTGAAAAACAATTAGAAAGGGCTGTAGTGAGATCAAATGGTCGTTGGACAATGGAAGTATTGTTTCATGTCATAGCTAGTGGTCAACAGCAATTATGGCTTGCTTTTGATGAAGATAAAAATATTGATGGTGTAGGAACAACGGAAATTATTGAATACCCAAACAAAAAAATGCTTGCGATACAGTTTCTAGGTGGTGACAAGTTTAATGATTGGGTTTGGGAAATGCTAGAAAGATTTAATAGCTTTGCCAAAGAAACTGGATGTCATGGAATAGAAGCAACTGCCAGAAAAGGTTTTTGGAAGTGGCTTGGTCAAGATGACTTTAAACAATCTTATGTAGTGTATGAAAAGAGGATTGATCAATGAGTAAAGGTGGTGGCGGAAGCAGTCAACCTCAACAGGTTACTTCTACAACAACTAATTTACCAGAGTATGCAAAGCCGTTTTATGAAAATCTTTTAGGCAGAGCAACATACGAAAGTGAAAGAGGTTATGAAGCATATCCCGGACAGCGCATAGCTGACTTCAATCCATATGAAACTATGGGTATGACAGGCATGGCTGACTTAGCTATGGCAGGTGATCCTGAGCAGTTTAAGCAAGCATCTTACATTGCATCTCAAGTTGGATTTCAAGACCCTAATCAAGCAGGTGATATTGTTAGTCAGTATAATCCTGCTACTCAGTACTCAGGCTATTTCGCAGGGGATATAGGTGCAGATTACAATGCAGGTGATATTAGCAATCAGTATGTAGCTGATCAAAGACAAGTTGGATATACACCTCAAGATTTTAATGCAGGTTATGACCCTAGAGAACTAGATCAAGGGTATCAGGCAAGAGATATTGTTAGTCAATATGACCCTAATTTAATTGGCACTGGCCCTGCTTTTGAGGCAGGAACTGTTGCTGATCCAGAAACAATGCAAAGGTACATGAATCCTTATCAGCAACTTGTTACAGATATTGAAAAGCGAGAAGTGCAAAAAGCCGCTGACATACAAGAAAACAAAATAGGAGCGCAAGCCGCTCAGTCTGGTGGCTTGGGTGGCTACAGGGAAGCTATTTTGCTTGCAGAGCAAGATAAAAATCTTCAGCAACAGTTAGGTGACATTCAGTCCAGAGGAGATCAAGCAAACTTTGCTCAAGCTCAAAAAGCTTTTGAAGCTGATCGTACCGCTAGGCTACAGGCTTCTAGGATGGGATTACAGCAAGGTACAGCCGCTGATGCCGCAAGACAAAGAGGTGAAGCTTTCAGGCAAGGTGCTTTTGGTCAATCAGAAAAGGGACAACAAACTCAGCAGTCTCTTGAAGCTCAAGCTTATCAGATAGGTGAGCAGGCAAGACAAAAAGCGGCAGATATGGGATTTAATGCTCAACAACAAGAGGATGCATCTCGTCAAGCATTAGAAAGATTCTCTCAATCTCAGTTTGCTCAAAACGAAGCTCTTAGAGCTTCTCAACAACAACAAGACTTGGCTGTTTATCAAGCAGGACAGGCCGCACAACAAGAAGCATCAAGACAGGGACTATCTGCTCAAGAAATTCAGGAAAGAGTTAATCAGGCTCAAAATGCGGCTAGAATGCAAGCTAGAGACACTAACAATCAAAACATGCTTAACAGAGCAAATCTTGGACTGCAAGGCCTTGCCTCTAACAGAGACAACAGAGAGCAAATGCTAAGAGCGGCAGGAATGTTAGGTGGATTTGGCGGTCAAGGTCAGCAGATGGCATTTGATCGTTTGCGTAACTTTCAGGCGGCAGGACAAAATCTTAGAGGTATGGATCAGAAAAGTCTGGACATGGGCTATCAAGATTTCTTACGTCAGCAAGCATTTGGCAGAGAACAACTTGGTCTTCTCAGTAACTTGTTACAAGGAATACCAATTAGCCCCGGCTCTACAACTTCCACTTACGGAGGTTCACCAAGTAATTATCAGCAAATGCTTGGAGCAGGGATAGGTGGTGTAGGTCTGTATAACGCCCTAGGCGGTTAATTAATTTAAGAGGCTAGTGATAAGCTAATGAACATAATTGAGCAAGAAGACATTATTAAAGGGCTTCCAGATCAAGCTTTACAGCAAGAAGCAAAGCAACCTAGTGGGCAAGTCCCTCAGTTTCTTGTCGTATCTGAGATTCAGCGCAGAACAGATATGCGTAAAAGATATCAAGCATCTCAGCAACAGCCTCAAGGAACAACAGCAGATCAGATAATGCAAGAAGGTATAAGCACTATGATGCCTCCTCAGCAAAGAGGGGCAAACATGAGGTTTGGAAGAAAGGTTCCAAGCCTTAGAAACCCTGTGCGTATGCAGGCAGGTGGTAGAATTCAAATGGGGCAGGATGGTTTTTTTGAGCAAAGAATAAGAGATGCTATTGCTCAAGGTGTTGATCCTAGCCAATTAATTAATGTCATTGGGTCTCGATTTGGCCCAGATGCTGTACAGCAAGCTATGTCAATTATATCTCCTCAAGTTAGTGCTGATGATGTTGCTAATAACTTTTCTAATTCTATGACTGAAGATGCGGCTAGGTCTGATAATATTTTAGCCACTGTAA
>Ga0209535_1002954_pt1 | contig 11016 bp, 8 predicted proteins | sample LinPmetageLP28_FD_184041 | JGI IMG/M metagenome (GOLD analysis project Ga0209535, IMG submission 184041) | Marine viral communities from the Pacific Ocean - LP-28 (SPAdes) (version 2) | ecosystem: Environmental > Aquatic > Marine > Oceanic | place: Pacific Ocean | collected 2009-08-22
GCGGAGAAGGATAAGACAAAAAGGAATGAACTTAAAAAGAAGTTGCCTTCCATTTGTTTTTCAGGTACATTTTTAAAGCGTGCTGACTCCTCTCTTGTCGCTCATTCAGGATTGATTTGCCTTGACCTTGATGGGTATAAAAAGAAAAAAGATTTAGAAGAAGACAGGGCGAAGTTTAAAAAAAATAAGTTTGTTTACAGCGTGTTTGTATCGCCTTCAGGCAATGGCTTGAAAGTATTGATACAGATACCGCCAGAGGCAGACAATCATAAAAAATATTTCAATGCACTTAATAAACATTTTGCTTCCCCTTATTTTGATACAACCTCAAAGAATGTATCAAGGGTATGTTATGAAAGTTCTGACCCACAGCTTTATGTTAATGAACAAAGTAAGATATGGGAAAAACTAGAAGAAGACGAATACCAAGAAAAGCATTTAGCACAAGGTCAACCTTTGTTAAAAATTACAAACGAAAGCAAGATAGTAGAGATACTACTCAAGTGGTGGACTCTCAAGTATCCAATGTCAGAAGGGTCAAGGAATAATAATGTCTATGTTATAGCCCAAGCCATGAATGAGTTTGGCATTAACAGGTCAACCGCTTCAATAATATGTAACAACTATGCAACCAAAGACTTTCCCACACGAGAGATAGAGACTACAATTAACTCTGCGTATAGCAAAAAGAATCTACACGGGACTAAGTATTACGAGGACACGGAGACCATAGACAATATAAAGCAAAGATTAAAAAGAGGAGAGCCAAAGAAAGATGTAAAGAACGATTTAAAGAAAACAAATCTTCCTGATGAAACTATTGATGAAGTAATTAAAAAAGCAGAGGAAGGTAAGGAAGAAGAGTTTTGGACTAAGAACGAGAAGGGCGTTATAAAGATAGTACCGCTGTTGTTTAAACGCTTTCTTGAAGACAACGGGTTCCATAAGTATTCTCCTGAGGGTAGCAAGAGTTACATCTTTGTAAAGATTACTAACAATCTGATAGACCACACAAGCGAGAAAGAAATAAAGGACTTTGTACTTGATTACTTATATCAGATAGAAGATGTGTCTATCTATAATTACTTTGCCGAGCAGACAAGGTTGTTTAAGGAAGAGTTCCTCACTCTTATTAATACCATAGATGTTTATTTTATAGAGGACACAAGTGATACCTCGTATTTATACTTTAATAATTGTGCGGTTCAGGTACAGCAAGACAGGGTTAGGTCGATTGACTATGTGGATTTAGACGGGTATGTGTGGAAAGACCAAGTGATAGACCGAGCATACAAAGATTGTATAACCACAGAGTGTGACTACCGAACATTTATAAATAATGTTTGCAATAAAGATTCTAAAAGAAAACTATCAATGGAGTCAACGATAGGTTTTTTAATGCACGGACACAAGAACTTATCGTATTGTCCTGCCGTTATACTTAATGACGAGGTTATATCAGACAACCCTGAAGGTGGTACAGGTAAGGGTATATTTATGAACGCTCTGAGCCACATGAAAAAGCTAGTGACTATTGATGGCAAAGCCTTTGCATTTGAGAAATCATTTGCGTACCAATTGGTCTCAGCAGATACGCAGATACTTTGCTTTGATGATGTGAAGAAGTATTTTAATTTCGAGAGACTCTTTAGTGTAGTAACAGAAGGTCTGACTCTGGAAAAGAAAAACAAGGATGCAATCAAGATACCATTTGATAAAAGCCCGAAGATTGCTATCACAACTAACTACGCAATTAAAGGAGCGGGTAATAGTTTTGCTAGAAGGAAGTGGGAGTTAGAACTTTACCAACATTATAATAAAAATTACAGCCCGCTAGATGAGTTTGGGCAGTTGTTCTTTGGAGATTGGGATGATGACGAGTGGTGTGTGTTTGATAACTATATGATTGAGTGTCTTCAGTTGTATTTAAAACAAGGACTAGTCGAGAGCAACTTTGTTAACTTAAAGATTAGACAGCTGTCCGCTGCGACATCTCATGATTTTATTGAGTGGTGTGGTTTAATTAATGGACAGGAAGAGAATGACAAATTAAGTCTTGGTTTACAAATACATAAAAATGAAATGTATTTTGATTTCATCAACGAGTATCCTGATTACGGACCGAAGTCAAAGTTTACTATAAGCCGACAGAAGTTTTATAAATGGTTACACGATTATTGTGTATTCAAAACAGGCAAAGAACCAATAGAAGGTAGGGATATGACAGGGAGATGGATTCAATTACAAGAAGAAGAGGAAGAAGATAACGAAGAGGAGTTTATATTTTGAAATTTAGAGACTATCAAATAGAGATTATAGATAAGTCCCACACGGTTTTAGAGGCGCACCAGTTTGTTTACCTTTCTATGGAGGTAAGAACAGGTAAAACGCTGACTGCTATGGGTGTTGCAAACAAACTAGGTGTTAAGAATCTTTTGTTTGTAACTAAAAAGAAAGCAATTAGTTCTATTTCGGCTGACTATAAGAAGTTAAACCCAAAGTATGACTTGACTGTCATCAATTATGAGAGTCTACACAAGGTAGAAGGGGTGTTTGACCTTATGGTTTTAGATGAAGCTCATACACTTGGAGCGTATCCTAAACCAAGTAAGAGAACAAAACTTATAAAACAAATGATATCCAAACAAAAGCCTTATGTCATCTTGATGTCGGGTACTCCCACTCCTGAGTCATTTAGTCAGATGTATCATCAAGTGTATGCGTGTCCATCGAGCCCGTTTAAACATCATGTTAGCTTTTATAAGTTTGCTAAAGAGTATGTCAATGTAACGCAAAGAGTAATCAAATCTTTTCCTCTGAATAATTATGATGACGGGAAGCAATCCATTCTTGATGAAATGAAACCATACATGATTAGTTACACTCAGAAAGAGGCGGGTTTCAAATCTCAGATTAAAGAGCATGTCTTGAAGGTTAAGATGAGCGACCTAACTTATAGGTTTGTAAAAGAAATGAGGGAGCATAGTGTTATTGAGGGAAAGAAAACGGATGACGCTATCCTTGGGGATACAGGAGTAAAGAAGATGTCTAAGATACATCAGCTGTTTTCAGGAACTGTGAAGTTGGAGAGCGGAAAAGGTATGGTAACTGACCTTTCAAAAGCTAAGTTTATACACACTGAATTTAAAAATCAGAAGATAGGTATATTCTATAAGTTTAAAGCCGAGTATGGTGCCTTAAAACAAGTCTACGGGGATGGTTTAACTGATGACTTAGAAGATTTTAATTCAACTAATAAAAACATTGCTCTTCAGATTGTCAGCGGGAGAGAAGGGATTAGTTTAAAAAAGGCTGACTGCCTAGTTTATTACAACATAGATTTCTCAGCTCTGAGTTACTGGCAATCCCGTGATAGGATGACAACAAAGGATTCTAAATCCAGTGATGTCTACTGGATATTTGCAGAGAGGGGAATCGAAACAAAGATTTACAAAACCGTGACTAAGAAAAAAGATTACACGCTTCGTCACTTTAAAAAAGATTTACTAAGTTTATAAATATGAAAGAACAAAAATTATTAGAAATGATAAACAAGTTAGACAAGCTTGACAACATCATGCAAGAAGTAATTAAAGAGATGATGAACATAAGAAGTTTATCTGTTGGAACTCTCGAAGCTTTGAAAAGAATGGAAGGTTATGACCAAGCTATTGAGAAATTAAAAGCCGATGCTGACAAAGAGAAAGTCAAGGCAAAGGAAAAAAATAAATAACTAACTTTATGTTATGACAGAGCAACAGATTCAGACAAAGAAAATTAAAGAGTTGGAGGCTGATGGTTACTTTGTTTTAAAATTAATAAAGACTAATAAGAACGGTATACCAGATGTTCTTGCACTGCATCCAGAGTATGGGATTGAGTTTTACGAAATCAAAACCAAGAAAGGTAGAGTGTCAAAGCTTCAGGAGTACCGTCTGAAAGAACTGAGACAATATGGATTTACCGCAGAAATACACAGGGGATGAGCACTTCTACGAAATGGAAGAAACTTTCCTAGAGGAGCTTGAAAGTTTACCTTCTATATATAGTGCAGGCATTATTATGCAGCTGGATAGATTAGCTGAGGAGATGTATCAAGAAAATAGAATGTCTATGCCTACTAAAAGATTTGGATTGGTAGCTGGAGTAGTTCAATTAAAAAGTCCTTTATTTTTTAGTGTAGAATACTTAAACAGTAAAACCATGCACCCTTTGTTTTTTAAGTTCAACATAATAGAGAGTGATGATTACTTGGATTACATTAACCTAGATAAAATTATAAACAATGAAGCTTGAATTAATTGAAAATTTAGTAGTAAAAGAATTTAAAAATGACTTTACTATTCCAGTAAGAACCCAAGAGAATGTGTATCAGAGAGCTATCTATTATAGAATATGTAGAGAGTTCACTAATAAATCATTAAAAGATATCGGGTGCTCAATAGGCAGAGACCACGCTACAGTTCTTCATGGCATGAAACTGTTTAAAAACTTTGAGCTTTGGGGGGAGGATAAGTTAATAGATTCCTATTTGAAAATTAGAAACAAAGTTCAAGAAAAGAAAGACAAAGAGTACCGCTCAGCTTATAATCGTGAACAAACATACAAGCTTTTACTTCACCAGTATATTAATCTAAAGGAAAAAAATTATAAATTGAAACAATCATTACAAAAATTTTCCTAACTTTAAGTAGCAGTGAGCTTTTAATAATGATTATAACACCGCTCGATAAGAAACGCCTTCAGAACATTAACTTTATAATGGCTGATATTCACGACTCAGTTAATCAGATTTACGAAACTTTAGTAGACCAAGAGTATGACGAGACTCGCAAGACCATTCTTCTTCTTAATAGTAAACTCAAAACTATTAATGAATCTATTGATGATGAAATCTAATAAGAATTTAAAATTTGTTATAGCCCTTCTTATAAATGCGGGAATGTTCTATTTGATTTACTGGGCTATCTTTTAATCTTACGCCTTCTTCTTCTCTGACTAATCTTAGTTTTAGATTTAGAGCGAGAGTTTAAACGTGCAGGTAAACGACCTGCTGGCGTTTCATCCTCCCACATCTTAGCCATCTCTGGCTTATTAGCGTACATCCATTTTCTTTGTGCTTGACTTTTAAAAGGCATTATCTTTTAGCTTTTAATCTCTTAATGTTATAATTGATTATACTACCTGCTTCCGAAGGAAGAGCACCTGCCATGTAAAAGGGGTAAAGTATTGCTGTCATTTGTGCTAAGGTATTTTCTTCAGAATTAAATCTTTTACCATCATACTCTCCATCTAACATTCCAACTAAGGTAGGGAATTGTAAAGCTTTTTCTTGCACGATACTAAACATACCTAAATCTTCAAGTAATGTTTTATTAGAAGTGTAAAACTGATAAGGATTTTTTCCGTCATCTATCATTTTTATCGCTTCGTTTATAGTTCCGATAACCAAATCATCCAACGGGGGTAAAGGACTTAATACATCACCAATAACATTTGTAAGCCTACCTTTAAGTCTGTTTTGGAATTGTTGATTTATTTTCTTTTTATCCTTTTCTTCTGCTCCCATAGCAGCTGAAGCTGCAGCAGCCATTTGAGTTAAAGTAAGACCAATAGAGTTAAAAACAGCTGTCTCTACAGCTAAACCAGCTAAAGAACGCATAGCAGTCGCTCTTTCTTGTCTTGTGTTAGACGAATTGGAAGCAGTTAGTATATCCGAATACATCCTTGACTTTTGATTTATTAGAAAGTTTGCAAAAGGCAAAAGAGCTTTTACTGCAAACCTAATTCTTATGTCTTTTGTGTTAAATGCTTGACCTTGTAACTGAGATGAAGAAACATTTTGCTGTCTATCCACTTGTTGTTGAGCAAAGTCACCAGCATCAATATCAACTTCATGTGTCTTCCAGTCAAAGTTAGGGCTAAAAATATCCACACCCTTTTCTTTCATTTTATTTCCATAGTATGCAAACCAAGAAGCATTTGCAGCTATTTTATCAGGCTCTACTAACACTTTGTTTAACCACCAAGTTTGAGCTTTATCTATTTTTCCAATCCATTTAGCCCCAGTTTTTTCAGCTGCTTCCTCCAATTGATTGGTAACATTTTCAAATTGTACATCTGTTTGTATACCTCTGTTAGATATATCAAAACCAATGTTTTGAAGCCAAGCTCTAGCGTCCGGATTATTAACATAAGTTCTTATACCGCTTGCTGTAGCATTTCCTCCTGCATTAATCATGGTGTTACTTAGTGGAACTAACTGTTTGGGATATTGACCAAGGCTACCTAATGTTCTTGATACACCTAAATTTATAACCCTATTAAATCTACGGGCTACAACTTCGTCACTTTCTTTTATATAATCTACACCTCTTTTTTGGTCAACATATTTTTTTAATCTCGCATCTAACATTTCACGATTGCTATCGTTTGGTATTATTTCCTTAAACGAATCAGATTCTATAAAACCTTTTAACTGTTGAATTGATTCAGCAGTATTTATATCTATCATAGCTTGTCTCATTCTGCTTGTTTGCGTGTTATCGAAACTAAGATTTACATACCTATTATTTAATCTGTCTAACCTTTGATTTTTTTTAAATACACCAGCCTCTTTATCATACACTCTTCTTCTATTTTTATTTCCGGCATCGTAAAAAGAAGTTTCCCCCATAGTAGGAGGGAGTTCTTTTCTTAGCAAGCTATAAGAATCAGATGTATAATTGTTGTCATTAGCAAGTAGATTATTATACATGTCTAAATTAATTTCTTTGAGTTCAGGATAGATTTTTGCCCATTCATTCGTAATGTATTCTACGGCTTCTAAATTAATTTTATCTGCTTTTGCTTCTACTTCTGCAGCATTATTTGAATCTTTTAATATTTTGTCATATACTACTTGATAGACATCTGCCCTAGCTTTATCAACACTATCACCTGTGTTTGACAAATCTTTAATTGAATTAAACACTAATTCTTTTCTTCTATCAAAATCTTCTTGTATATCAGCCTCTGTGCCTATAGGAGAACGTCTTGTAAAAGCTATCATTCCTCTTTCTACATTATTTCCTTTGGTGTTAAATTCTTTTCCGTTTGGATTTGTTTTTAAAAATTTATTTGCATAGCTGTCTATTATTACGTTTACATCTTTAACAGCTGTGGCAGCTCCTCTCCTCACTCCATTAAAACCAGACTTTTTTAGGAAAGTCAAAGCTTTTGTTTGATTTCCAAATTGTCTTTCCATCAATATAGGAATTGAAGCAAATTTATCACTCCACTCTCGACCTACAGCATCTAAAGTTTTTCCTTTAAACCCATCAAGCTCTAATTCTTTCGCAATTTTTTTACCTTCAAAATATGAAACAGGTTTTAACATCCCAGCGGTATCAGAGTTTGTCGCAAAGTTTACTAAAGCATCAAGAGCTTGTATAGACTCTGCTGTTCTTAGCATGTCTAAATCCATATTCATAAATCTTTTTACAAGAGCTTTTTGTCTTGGAGTAATTATAACATCTTGACCGGTAAAGGCATCTGTTTCAGTATCTAGTTGGCTTTGAACTATACCAGAATATGTAGTAAAAGCATCTTTTAATGCTTCTCTTATTATTTGCCTTTTACCTTCAAATTTATTGTTAATATATTTTGATGCGTCTTGTATATCTTCTGTGTTATAAGCTTCTTCTAAGGTAGCTCTGATTTCGTTTATAGAAAGATTATCAGGAGACACACCTGTCAACTCTTGAAAAGCATCGTTTTGTATTTGAGCTTCTACCTCTTCAGCTAATTTAATTTTCTCTGAAGTATATGTGTCAAGCTCATTTATGTTTACAGCTGGAGCAACTCTTATACCAGCTTTATTCCTTTTTGTTTTTTGTAATCCAGCGTTTAAACTTTCTGCTAATTGTATAAATTGAGTTAAATCTTTTACTGCAAAAGGGTCAACTTTTAAAAACTGTAATCCAGCGTCTTTGACGTTAGGACTTAAATCTTGACTTAGTTTATTTTTAATTTTTCCTTGTAAGTCTAAAGCTGTTTTAAATTGTGTTCTTCTTTCTTTACTATCTAAGGTCGAAGTAATTTTATTTAATGTTTTTTTAATTTTGGCTGGTGAATCAAAAACTGTTTTTTTAATTTGAGTTTTTAATTTTGTAACTTCAGACCTAGTAGCACCGGTATCACCATCTATAGTTAGTTGGTCAATTAAATTTTCAAAAGCTTTTTGTCTTACTCCTGGAGTTAAATTAGGGTTTTGAACTTGAGTATAAACTTCACTTCTTCTTTCAATTATATTTTCAGGAGTAATCTCTTGAATTGATTCGTCGATTGTTTTTTTAAATGGCGTAAACCTTGGCTCTTTTTTACCAACTTCTTCACCTTCTAATATTGGAGCTGGCTCTCCTGTCTCCTCTACTATTTCATCCTCTTCCAACTTTGCTGCTTCAGCCTCAGTATCAACAGGTGTCTCTTTTCTACCCATAGCTGTTAATTCTTCACTTATCTCATCAACCCTCGCCTGTTCTTCAACAACTAGTTCAGGTTTTTTAGTAGATATAAAATCTGTTAAATTTTTTTCTTCTATTAATAAAGAAGCTGCTTGAACTTGTTGTTCAGCTGATAATTTTTCTGTAGGTATTTGCTTGTAGACACCTAAAGCTTGGTCATAAATGTTTTTAATTTCTTGACCTTGTTCTTTTGTAATTTCATTTCTTCTGACCAATCCATCCACTGAACCTTTTAAAAATAATTCACTAGATGGTATATTTAAAATAGGCAATTGTTCAATTTCAATACTAGTGCCATCTTCTTTAGGAGTAAAAGCTTCAACTAAATTTGTGTATTTTGTTTTATCTACAACCTCGTCTACTTTTTTCTTTGCTTTTTTCTGAGCTATGTATCTTAAACCCCTAGGAAGAGAAGCAATTTTACTTCCCGTAACTCCACCTAAAACAAGAGCATCCATATACTTGTAAAAGTTTTCCTCAAAGTTTAATTCATCATCTAAAAGAACGTTGTCTAAAACATCCTCCGTTAACTCCGTAGTCACCTCTGATGCACCTTCTAAGCCATATCCTTTTAAATAAGATAAACCAATTTTTTTTAACGACTCTAACACAGCCTCCTTACCCCCTGTTTTATTTATATCTTTTAAAATTTTAAAAGCTTTCTTTCCTAAGCCCCTTGTAACTAGCTCAAAAACACCCTCTGCTATACCTGTGCCTAAAGAATTTGTAGTTGTTCTAAAACTTAACTCTCTTCCTTCTTCTTGCAGCTCTCTACTTTTTCCGGCAGCTGACCCAGCACCTAAAGCAAGAAACCCACCTGGCGCAAAAGCTAAAAGAATTGAAGGAATTGCACCTATCGTTTCTTCTATAAGCCTATTAACACCTTGTGACGATTGCTCTGCTTGCAAAGCAATTATATCTTCAGTAAAACTAGTGTCATATTTTTTTGTAGATTCAAAAACTTCTGTAGCTTTTTCTTGTAAATTTTTTGAAAGTTCACTAAAAGCAGGTGTTAATCCACTTCCAATACGGTCTATAAAAAACTCTCTTTGTTCAAAAGGTAATTGATTTAATTTATCTAAACCTTCTTTTACACCCGGCACAATTTCACTTGCGGTGGTTAAAACTTTTTCTTTAATAAACGTGGGAACTCTAGCTATATTAGAAGCTATACTCAAAGTATTACCATAAGCTTTTTGTAAAGCAGTTTCAATTACACCAGGCTCAGAATCTTGCTGCTCCGATAAACCATCTCCCAAGTCTAATCCCGTATCTACGGTTAAGTCTTTTTTTTTTAAGAGTCCTTCTGTAACAAATACATCAAACCTTTCTCCATATTTATCTCGGAGCTGAGCTTCGGTGTATTCATTACCCGCTGGTGTTATGTATAAAAGTTCTTCCATTAATCTATATTAACCGGTAATCCCTCTGCATCTACATCATCTTCTACCTTAGCATCTTCTTCATTAGAAGTTGTTTCTGTAGACTCAGAGTTACTTTTTACAATTCTTTGTTCATATATTTCATCTAAAACCTTAGCATCTAAGCCAAATAACGCTCCTGTGATTTCAGCTACAATTGCATCTGCTGTTTTATCTCTTAAAGATATTTTAACAGGTATTTCTTGACCGGGAACAGTAACTTCTATAAACTGTCTAATGCCTCCTGCTGGCTCTATAGTTACGCCAAATGGAGCTAAAACACCCGTTAAAGTTCTTGATATTTCTCCCTCCTTATCAATTGTAAGATTTCCAGAAGCTGTACTTAAAGCAGTTTCTATGTTAGATTTAGTTAGCCCTCCAAAATAATCAGTCAAAGCTCCCCCTATTTTTAATCTTTTGTCATTATCATAATTTAACTCTGTGAGTTTTGCACCTATTAACTCATTATTCTTTTGAAGTTGTGTGAGTTTTGCTTTTTGAATTTCCCTAGCTAAAAATCCTGCTTCTTGTTTTGATGTAATAGCTATTTCTTCAAGTTGTTCTTTTGAGTATGCTTGAGCTACGTCTCTTTGAGCTTTGGAAACCATTGGTAGTCCGTTAGAATTTATGTATATAACCTTGTCATTCTCAGCTTGTAATTTTTCTAATGCTACTTTTTGTTCTTCTCCAGTTTGATTGTTTGTAAAGAAATCATCTGACAATCTTTCAAACTCATACCCTCCAATGTAATCATATAATATACCATAGGCGTGTGAGTCTTGAGCAACCATGCTTGCAGCAGCTTTTGATATTGCGTCATTGTCTGTCTTACCACTTAATGGGTCAATAAAATAACCTTTAGTTTCTTCACCTAAGTTGTTTCTGTAAGTAAAGCCCCCTTGTTCTTTAGCGTTATCTAAAGCACCTTCCATATCAAACTTCTGTTGTTTCATATTAGCCAGGGTAAACAGTTCAGAAGTATCAAGAGTTTCTGTTGTTCCGTCTTCTTTTTTCTTTATAAATGATATCTTACCATTAGGTCCAACAAAAGTTTCTACACCCTGGAAGTCCATCATCTCCTGAGTCATTGC
>Ga0209535_1002957_pt1 | contig 11013 bp, 3 predicted proteins | sample LinPmetageLP28_FD_184041 | JGI IMG/M metagenome (GOLD analysis project Ga0209535, IMG submission 184041) | Marine viral communities from the Pacific Ocean - LP-28 (SPAdes) (version 2) | ecosystem: Environmental > Aquatic > Marine > Oceanic | place: Pacific Ocean | collected 2009-08-22
AGCTTTTAAGTATGTACGATTCTGAGCCTAGCATGAAAGAGTTTACCTTTGTTATTATTGTTAACGCAATAATTCTTTACGGGTTATACTATATACTTTAGAGTCCGTTATAACGGACTTTATTTATTTATCTAATATTACCTCGACCACTCCCCCTCTTATTATTACTACGACCACTTCCCCTTTTGCTTTTATTTTTAGGGGTAAAATTAAACTCTTCATCTCTTTTCTTAATCTTCTCTTTTCTTTCTAAAGATTTAATTTTTTTCTCAGCCTCACGTTCATCATATCCCTCAGATTCAGGTCCAAAAGTTTTGTTCCATAAAGGCTTATTATAACGCTTCATTTCAGTCTCGTTATTATACTGACCTAACTTATCTTCTTTGATTTGCTTAGCTGTTTTACCTTTAGGTCTATATGAAGAGCTTACACCAAGCATATCGTACACATTTTCTTCACTAAAATCTCCCGTAGCTGTACGTGCAAGTCCTATAAACGGGTCAAACTGAACTCCTACTGCAAATTCTAAAAGACCACGAGTAGTATTACCAACAACCTTTACGTAGTCTCCTTTCTCAAGACCTTTAGACATTTTATTTATCTTTTGATATACACCACCAAGAGGGTTAACAATATCACTTACAGGTTTACTACCTACACCTTTAGCTTTGTTTGCTATCTCCTCAACTACAGTCCCTAGCATTGGTATCTTATATACCTGATTCATACCAACCATAGCTTCACCCATCTTCTGAAGTACTTCCTCTCTATCCTCTTCATCGCCTTTAAGCATCTTGGCAGCGTTAGCAGCCACAGCAAATAGTACGTTAGCTACACCTAGGTTTAAGAATAAAGACCTTACATCCTTAGAGCTAGGAGATTTCTTTCCTGAGATAGCTCTAGTTATATTTGTATAGGATTGCATAACCTTATTCATCTGTAAGAATAAAGTACTTCCGAACATTGTAAACGCTCTAGTGTACGGGCTCTTAGCCATCTGAAGAGGAATCTTTTCAGTACCTCTACGTGTTTGCTGAGTAGCGTTATAGTCTTCAAACTTTGCCATAGCTTCAGCCTCACTCATACCATTAGCTATATCACGATTATAATTAATCATATAACCCATCACACCCATAACGTCACCTATTACTGTAGGTGCTGCTGCAGCAGTCTTAAGTGCTTGTCTAATCTTACCGATAGGAGGTTTTCCTGATTCTTTGTAAATCAACCCACCTGATTCAAGAGAATGCACATCCCCTTCTAATCCTTGAAGTAAACGCTCTTGAAGCATTGGAGACATTTCCCAAGCCCTCTTTACATTAGACCTAAAGTTAACCATTAAGTTTGCCGCATCAACCATAAACATAACAGCATCAAGCCCGGGTATTTTCTTTTGACCCTTTGGTTGGTACGAGTAATCTTCGTACGCATTAATAAAGGATGTAGCTTGTTTTGGTATCTGCATTATCTTTAAAGCTAAAGCAAAGCTAGTGTACTTGGTTTGCAGTTTATCTAATACACTAGGCTCTAAAGCACTCTGATAAGAGCCCGGATTTACATCCATATTTATAGCGTTCTTCACTGCCTTGGTTAGACCTGCTTGCTCAAGTAAAACCTTTACTGCAGGAAAGTTCATTATAGCAGCTAATTTTTTAACTGTAGGAGCGTAGGCTTTAAACCTCTCCATTGAGTCGATATGGTTATCTAAAACCTCAGTAAAGTTTGCAACTAAATCAATCTCACCTGTAGTATTATCTCTATCTTTAAGGGCGTCAGCAAATTGAGCGTCCTGTATAGCCCTGAAATCACCATCCTCTAACATCTTAGAGTTTGTTTTTTCTTGATAAGTTTTAGTGGGAAAATAATTCTCAATGTAACTAAGGTTAGAGTCGTTCACGTCTCTGTAAACCTCGTTGGTTTCATTATAGTACTCAGTACTTAAGTACTCTACTGTCTTATCTACAAACTCAACAACCTCTTTACCTAGAATAACTTTAATATCTTCTATCTTTTCATCAGTAAAACCTTGTTTTGTTAATTTATCACGCTGACCTTCGTTCTGCCAAAGAGCTAGGATTCTCATAAGCTCGTTTGCAGAGAAGTCCATCGTCCCGATAGGTTTGCCATTTTCTTTTATACCACTCAATGTGTGGACACCCGTATAAAGTTTATTCTTTATATCAGCGTAGCTATTAATACCTGTTATAGTTTTAGCTATAGAGTCAAATTTCTTACGTTTAACTTGAAGACCTTTAGTGTAATTACTTACAGCCCTGTTAAGTGGCTTATATATATTGTCAGTAAAGAATGTCCCTGACTTATCTAAACCGTTTGTTAGAGTACCTAAGTGAGTTAAAGAGTTTTTAAAAGCCTTCATAGACTTAGAGAATGATTTGAAATCAAAAACACCAACGTAGTCAGATATAGCTTTACCCAAACCTTTACGCCAAATTTTAGACTCTATATCTCTCTGTTCTTTCTTTAACTGAGTAGGTCCTTTAATTGTACCATCCTCATTGTATAGTTCAGAGTAACCATCATTAATATCTTTATCTGCCTGCTTCTTCGTCTCTTTAATCTCAGCTCTAAAAGCTTCCTTTCTTAATTGAAGTGCAGAACGACCACCCTTCTTACCTTCTTGAACGTCGTTAAGTAAAGACTCTAGTTGTTCTAAAGACATGTTATTTATATCTTTAACAGAGTCTAAACTTTCGTATGCGTACACCTTCTGCTTTTGAGTTGGAGTAAGGCTATCAAAATCCTGTTCAAGCAGTGTATCAATATCACTAAACAATTTAGCTTTAATTTCGGCTGCAGTCTTATTATCTATAGCCATAGCTAAAACCTTTTTCATCGCATTAAAGAATGCTGCAGTTTCAGGGTCAAACGATTTAGATTTCTTAACAGCATCATTTACTTTACCTGCGATGTCTTGAATTATAGACTTCTTTAATCTACCTTCAGACTTGTTGTACACGTTCTCCATATAGTCAACAAACCTATCTACTTGAGCTTCACTTGTTACATCTGTATCTGCAAATCTTTTTAGTATACGTTGAGCTTGACTATTGGTAAGGTTACCATCTTTCACTAGCTTACCCACTTCAGCGGCTAAGTTCTTCTCAGCCTTAAGGATAAACTTCTTCATATCCTTACCACCTCTTATAGCGTCTTTAATACCTTGTATGATACCATCAGCGGTAGACAATGTTACTTGGTCACCTTTCTTTATACCTAAAACTCTTCTTACAGACGGTGCAGTTGTTTCTTTTGCACCAAGTTTTTTTCTTAAATCTCTTACAGCGGTTTCTTTCTGTATATCAGTAGCTGCTTTGTAAGCGTCTGTAGTTTTTAGTACAGCTACAGCACTATCAATCTTAGCTTGAAAACTCTTACCTCTCTTGCCTATCTTCTCGTACTTACTTACTAGCTCGGTAATGATGTCAAACATCTTCATACCACCCTTAACGGTAGTCTCAATCTTAGAACCTTTAATTTTTTTATTAGCCTCCTTAACCTCAGCCATTGCTTCAGTTATAGACTTAGCGTCTAACCCTCTTTGCTTTAATGTAAATTCTATTTGCTTATCACTCATACCAAGAGCCAATGCTTCTTTGATTGTAGCCTTAACATCTTTACCGACCTCGAACCTAGCCTTAGATGATTGAGCCTCAGCCTTTGCATCAAACTTAGTTTTAGATTTAGAATCTATAGGTTTACCACTAAACAAGTCAGCAAGACCTGTATCTATAAACTCTTCAAGTGTTAGATTCTCTATGTCCTTCATCTTTAATTCATCAGACGTAGTAAAGTTTTGTTTTATGTATTTAAAGGTAGCGTTCATCCACTCCTTAAACTTAGATTTTTGAGCAGCGTTAGTGATAGCCTCACCCTTAGTAGCCATAAGCTCTACTAAGGCTTCCTCTCTAGCTAACTTCGTGTCACCATACTTTTCAATAGCAGACTTTAAGGCATCAGTGCCTTCAACTAACTTTAAACCACGAGCCAAAAGTGCTGTACCTTTTTTACCTGAAGCATCTGAACGTAAGAAATCAGTCCATATATGACCGAACTCGTGTATTGGTGTGGCTAAAGAATCAAACGCAGGGTTTATAAATATCTTTCCATCCTTAGTTAAACCAAGAATAGTCTTACCGTTAGACTCTTGAGTTCTAACACCGGGTTGGTTTAGTATAGCGTCAAACTCAACTTGACTTGTGGCTACATTAACTGATGGGAATGCAAACTTTAATTTACCTACAAGTATATCAAGATTTGATTGCTTGGTTTTAGCAGAATCAGATTGAAAAACATTATCGTTAAAGAAAGACCCACCAACTTGCTGTGCTGTGGCTTCTTTAGTAGGGAACTTACCTTTTTTATCTCTCTTAAAAACTCTACTAGCCTTAGCTTTCCAAGTTGAGAATACGTCAATACCGTGTTTTGGTTTAGATATTAAAGCTATCGCTTTACCTTTAGGTCCGAAACCATAGTTGTCGTGAGAAACTTTTGTAACACCGCCTTTATCTGTAACATCAATACCAACAACAGCAACTATATCTCCGTGTTCCCCCTTCATCATTGAAGGTTCTCCAATTGCTTTATATATATTATCAGCAAAGAAAGCGTCTGTATTAAACTTAGGGTTACCTTCAGCTAAAGATTTTATTATAGCACGACTATTTTTTGCAGCTCCCGGTGGATATATTATTTTTTCAAATAATAACTTCCTATCATCAAGAGTTAGGGTATTCATATCACCTTTAGCTCTTTGGTTTGCTTGTGTAATAACTAAATCAGTTAATTGACCTAAATTTTTAATCTTATTTTTCTTAATGAACTCTTGTATCTTAATAGCTGAAGCCACTTTCTTTTTACCTACTGTTGATTTTTGAGAAGTATTCATTGCTGCATCTAAAGAAACCTTCAAATCAGCTAAAGCCTTTACTTGATTTTTTTTTGATGCAGACTTTATTGCAGGGTTTATGTACCTGAATATAGCTTCATTAGAATTGATGGCACTATCAGACATTCTAGCTATAGCCATAGGTACGTGACCTTGAGGTAGCTTTCCTTCAGCCCATAACTTATCAAACAATACTTTGTTTTCTTCATATAATCTTACAGCGTTGTCAAATTGAGTTTTAGCACCATCTTCATTTACACCTGCCCAAGCGGATTCTGTATTCTTACCTAGTATGTTAAACATTAGACCCCCGTCAACATCCATATTGTTGCCTTGAGCATCTTTTACTGTTCCGGATGCAAGTATGTCTGACATCCCTGTGAGCATAGGTATACCATCAAAGAAATCAAGAGGTTTAAGTAAATCGTTCTCACTCTTAACACCTATAAAGTCTAGGACTTTTTGTGCAATCTTTTTAATTGAGTTACTTTCTTTTATTGGATTAACTTCATAATCTCTAGAAGCTCCTGAGGCTTCAAACTCAATCTCATTCTTATCCATCTCGTTCATCTCCTCAGTAATAGAAGATGTTTCTTGGTCTTGGTTTTCTAACCCATCTACTCTAAATCTAGGAGCAGACTCCTCTTCGGTAGTATCCTCTGCAACAACTTCTTCCGTTGGAGTGATTGCGTCAAGCTCTGATAGGTCTATCGTCTCATCAGCCTCAATTGCATCTATCTCAGCTTGGACTTCCGGGCTGACATCAGGTTCTTGAACTTCTTGTGTAGTCTCTGTGGTAGTGTCGATGACTTCGGTGTCTCCCTCTCCCACTGTTTGGCTATCTCCGGTTTGTTCTTGTACATCCACCGTCTCTGTGCTTGGCTCTTGAATGGCATCTGTTTCTTTTTTAATTATACTTTTATTATCAAAAATTACGTAAGACTCCCCTTCACCTTCATATTTATTTTTATAAACAAAGGCGTCTACATTATTGTCTTTTAAGACTTTTAAAACGTCATCAAAAGATTTTACTTCTTGCTTAGCTGTTTTTCTATCTTCAGAAATCATACCTAAATCCATAAGGATATTTCTATATGTTGACAAAGTCCATCTTCCTTTATCTTGAACCCTTACAACATTTTTAGGTTTGATTTCAACTTTTAATAATTTTTGTTTCTCTTTTGGTATTTGTTTTGTTTTAGCTCTATTTTCAGCCTGCTTTTTAGTCCCTAAATGAATACCCAACTCTCTAAAACCATCCGTTACACCTGAAATATTAAAGTCTGTAAAATCTTTTGATGTAGAATGATACAACTTCACCGTCTCTGTGCTTGGCTCTTGAATGGCATCTGTTTCTTCTGTTAAAGGGTTTTTTTGAAGATTCTTTATCTCCTCTTTTATTTTTGTAGACCTATCTTTTGCAGGCTGTGTATCGTTTGATTTTAAATTATCCAACTCTACTTGTAGCTCTGTAATTGCATTTAGTGTAGGTGTATTTATTTCAGGGTCGACTTTTAATATATCATTTTTTACAGTAGCTTGTTTAAACTTTTCCTCTAAAATAGATTGCATTTCTGAATCATTTTTTATCTCAATATCTGCCGCAAGTAATTGCTCAGGCGTTGATTCTCTTAGGAATTTAGCCATCATAGGGCCTGATACTTTAGCATCATTACCCGTTCCATTAATCTTATACTTAGGAGATTTATATAAACCATAGCCTACTGTTAATGGTGCAGTTGCTGTACCTGCAACACCTTCAAATAGAATCTCAGCTACATCCATGTCTTGACCTGCGGCTACTCTACCTGCTATCTCACCTACAGAACCACCTACCGCTTCTGTTGCTCCACCTGCTGCTGAAGCTACTAATTTTCTACCTGTTGATTTAGCTACAGAAGTAGTTAATTTACTAGCCATACCACCAAAAGCTGCGTCTACAGCTCCAATAGTCAAACCTCTAGCTACTGCTTTAAACCTAATATCATCCATCATTTCTTCATCCTGAAGAACTTCACGGATATTTTCATTAGTCATTGGCTTATCACCAAGCTGTTCTTGAAGTAATTCTGAATAGGTAAGACCTGCCTCTAAAGTTGTACCTGCACCTCCCATAGCCCCCGCTAGTGCCCCTGCTCCAACACCAAAAGGTGTTAGTGTAGCTGAACCTGCCGCAGCACCTGCACCTGCACCTGCTGCAGCACCCGCCAACACGGCAGGCGTAATCATTGCACTTACTGATGATACAAATAACTGTGGTATAACAGTTGGGTTAGCGATAACACCTTTTATAAAACCAAGGACACCACCTCCGTCTGCTTGATATATTTTTTGAAAGTCACGCATTTCATCAGACTCACCTGCGTCCTGCATTCTTTTTTGTGCAGCTATAAAGTCTTGTATATCTTCATCACTTGCGTCAGTACCCTTTGAAAATAATTCAAGCGACTCATCTACTGAGCCACCCTGTGCCTGACCTGCTGCACCGGCTCTGTATAAGTCACCAAATAAATCTGTAACCACATTCTTACCGAATGCTCTTTCAAGGGCTGTATCTTTCTCGCCTTGCTCAAACTCTGCCTTTGAAAAGTCTAACATGGGCTCCGTTATAACGGAATCGTCAGAAATAGAAATTTCAGGTGGGTTTAAGTCTGATGGATTACCTTGTTGTATTGGAACTGAAACATCCGATGAGATAACTTCCTCCTGCTCTGTTGGTGTAGTGGACTCCATAACGTCCTCTTGAACAATAGATTCGGATTCGTCTTTTTTTTTTACTCCAACAAGAGTTGAAAAGTCTTCTATAGATTTTTTGTATCCTTGTTCTTTAACATAATTATAGCTATCATTTAAAACATCATTATCTTTATTAAGTAATAATGAAAAGTCTTCTATAGATTTTTGGTATCCTTTTGATACAGCCCTATTGTAAAGGTCTTTTAAAACTTGCTCGTCCACTTTTTTTATTTTTTAGAATAGTCTAAATAAGTAGTAATATCTGCATTATCATCAAAGTCGTAAACTTTAGCTAAACCATCAAGGTTTGCTTTACCAATTGTTTGTAAGTATTTTCTAAGCTTATCTCTTTCCTCAGTATCATCTGAGGAAAAGTAGTTATTAGTATTTATAGTAATTTTCTTATCTACACCGGGGAAAGATATTTCAATTTCGTCAGCAATCCCCATACCTGTCTCTGCAGATGTTTCAATAACCATACCTTTAAAACCTCTTAATGGACCATCAGCTTCAGTCATTTTTAATAGAGCATCTTTTAAATATTCATCATCACTACCTATTTGACCCATTGACTTAGATGTAAATAAATCTCTATCAATAGCACTGTCTAAAAGTGAAGCTAACTGTAAGCTGTAAGAAGATTTTTTATCTTCCTCAGTTGTAACCGCAGTAGAAGCTTCGTAATCAGTATATGTTCCTGTATCGTCATAGCCCATACCTTCCATAGCACCTGTTACATCAAGCTCATTAGCTAATAAAGCTGACATTGATTCTACAAAGGCTTTTTTGTTAGACATTGGTATAGTCTTTATTATAGTAGTTTCACCATCAACATCAAACATTTTCACCTCTACAACATCTCCTTTTCTTTTTATTTCTTGAATATCTTTATTAGCATTAGATATATAGTTTAGAGACTCATCAATTTGAGTTTCAGTACCATCAAACACTAAACCAATCTTCTTAACATAGTTAGATACAACTTTTTTCTCTTTTGCATCCTTAGCCTCCCACTGTGTAGGCTTATTAACTTTATTAATCTGAGCGTTAGTAAGGAGGTTTTTAAGTTGTTTTTCTTCATCTAAATAAAGTAGCTCAATTCTTTCTTTCTCCTCCTTAGTCTTAGCTGAAGCCATGTCAGAATCGTGCTTAGCCGAACGCTCCTTCATAATAGCTTCAGTATTTTCAATAGAAAGTTCCATTGTTCTAAGTTCCTCAGGGTTCTTTTTAGCTAAGTGCTTTATAAGCTGCTCTACTTTTTGATTAGATAATCCTAAAGCTATTAACTCTTCAGGAGCTTTTTTAGCTATAACATCTATTCTTTGCTTAGCACCTTCAACTTCTAATTCAAGTTTTTCAAAGTTAAGGTCTTCAGTTCTTGTAAAGAAATCAATAGCTTGTTTTGTTTTTTCGTTAGCTAACTTCTTTCTTTTTCTATCAGATTCTTCGTTCATAACCTCTTCATAACCTAAACGTCCATCTATTTGGTCGTCTAAAATTTCATAGGCATCAGACTTTTGTTTATCAGTAAGTTTTGGAACAAGAACTCCGGCATTAGGATTATTAGGGTCGGGTTGTAAAAATATAATACCTTCTTTACCCTCATCTTCAGGGTTTGCAGAGTATGTGTATTTATCATTAAAGTCTGAATCGGCTAATATACTTTGACCTGTATAGGGGGCTTCAAGAGCTGATTCTATTATTTTCTTTTTAGCTGATTTAAAGTCTTCACTTTGCAGTAAGCTTTTAATTTCACCAACATCCCCTTGATTTAAAATTTTAGAGTATTGGTTTTTAAAAGAGGATACAGTTGTATCAGCCCAACCGCCTATATTAAATTTATCAATCTGTTGTGTTTGTTTATTTTTAAGACTAAAAATAGAAGATAAATCGTTAGGGTTTTGAGACATAGTTCTTACACCATTTTTATCAGTAACCATTTTAGCTACAGATATTTGCCCTGTAGTTGGGTTAATATATACCCCTGACGCTGAAGGGTCTGCAAACTTTTGAAGGTTTGAATTATTCCAAGTCTCTAATGCAGATGCCTCACCATTCGCAACTCTTTTCATTGTAGAATCAAACTGCTCGTTATATGCTTTAGATACAGCAAACATATCAGTAGTTCCTTTTTCAAGGTTTGTTTTGGCTGCATTGTAGTCTCTTAATTTTATATCTCCCGACTTTAATTTTCTGTTTAGCATAAGCATATAGTCAGATGCATCACTTGCAAAATTAGACATACGCTCGTTAGCTCCTTGGTCAGTCCCTTGGGGCATATCATTAAAGCCACGTACATAATCATTAGAAGCTTGGTCAATTTCAATCTTTAAATCCTCACGTCTTTTAGATTCTTCAATTAACTTAGTTGATATATCTGTACCTATTTGACCCCAATCAATTCCATTTACTTCAGGTCTTTTACTTTGTCCGTAGTATGATTTAGCCATTAGTATACTTTAAAAGGATTATATAGTAGATTTGCAGAATTAAAATTGTTTGCTGTATTTTGAAACTGTTGAGCAAGAGTCATCATATTTTGAGATGGTACAACTTGTGGATATGGATTAGCATCGCTAGCAAAAACCCCGAAACTATCAGCATTATTAGACGCAGGCGTAGTACTACCCGGTGTGGTAGGATTCTGCTTATACAACTCAGAGTTAGAAAGCATGCTCATTCCAAAATCAGCAATACCTTGAACGCCTGCCGCTTTAGATTTATTGGCTTGGTTCTGTGCTTGAGCAGCAGCAATACCTGCACCTTCAGCTTGTGCTAGACTAAGCTCACCTCTTTTTGAAGCTAACTTAGCATCTTCAGTGGCTACTAGTTTTTCTAAGTTCTGAAGGTCTCTAGTCTGTTGGTCTGTAATACCTTGTTGAGCTATATTAGATTGAGCTAGCACTCTACCTGCTGTGGCGGCACCGCCTCTCTCTGAAGCACCTGCAGCCTCTATAGCCTGAGCACCTGCTTGAACTATTGCCTCACGTTGATTTTCGTAAGGAGTTTTACTGATACCAAGTTGCTCAAAGTAATTTACATCAAGTTGTTTTTGTGCATCTTTAAAAGCTTTATCTGCGTCTCTCTGTGCTTCTTCTGCTAATCTTCTTTGGTTACCTGCTTGTATAAATGAACCCCCTGCACTTAATGCTGAAATCCCTGCGGATATTCCCATTGCTGTTGCTACTTCTAATCCCATAATTATATATTTATAACTAATTCTGTTTGATTCTTTGCACCAACACTAAAACCCTTACCTATAAAATGATTTACAAGTGAAGGGTTATTGTTGTTTGCGAAAAGATATTTTTTATCCATATTTTTTGCTACAGAAATTAAGCTATCAAGTAATTGTTTAATAGATTCATCTC
>Ga0209535_1002958_pt1 | contig 11009 bp, 23 predicted proteins | sample LinPmetageLP28_FD_184041 | JGI IMG/M metagenome (GOLD analysis project Ga0209535, IMG submission 184041) | Marine viral communities from the Pacific Ocean - LP-28 (SPAdes) (version 2) | ecosystem: Environmental > Aquatic > Marine > Oceanic | place: Pacific Ocean | collected 2009-08-22
GTCTATCTTCTTTGCCTGGCTATAAGTCGGAGCTATATAGGCATACCTTGGTTGATGATTTTTACTTGTCATCGCTGCTTTGATTAAATGATTAATACACAAAACAGTTTTGCCAAACCTTCTATGACAACAGAGTAAGCTATAACGAAACTTATCTAATTGCTCATGGATATAAGCTTGAGACTTTCTTGGTGTATAAGGAATTGTAACTTGCATTAGTGAAATGTAGGAACATTCTCTGAATGCCAATACCTCATCTTAATTCTTGCAAATACAAAGTCAGCAAATTCTATAATATCTTTTTGATCTTCAAAGCCATCAAAGCTAACTACTAACTCATTGTTGTAAGTAGTGAAGCTATAAGCAGATACATTTTTATATTTATCTTTAATCTTTTTGGTCATGTGTTTGTGTGTGTTTGTTGCACCGATGGTTTATCGTATTTATATCTCGCACCAAACTTTGAGGTGTGGTCTATTTTATAGAAAACACTTTTTACTTTTCCAGGTTTTTGACTATCTATTGATGGACAGTCAACTACTCTAGCAAGTAATCATTAATTAATTTAAGCAAGGTAGTGATTAATAGTGAATTACTTTCTTATAACCAAACCTCATGACGCAAGACCTAACTTTGTTTGTCCTTTATAATACCGATCTCATCAACAGTAGGAGTTACATCAACAACATTCTTATCAGTAGGAATAACAGCAGTATTCCATTTAATCTCTATTGTTGTATCAGTCTTAACTTCTTGTCTGTCTCCATAAACTGGAATTAGTTTAGATGCTAACCACTTGGCTAATCCTACCTTCTCTCTAACAATCATTATGTTTCTGTTGTCAGCATGCTCCAACTCATCCATCGCATTTTCGATGTAAGTTTGTGCTCCAATTCGTCTTGCCTCATTTATTCTTTCAAGGAATGATTTATTGTTTGTGATCTCTTTGTAAATTCTGGTTAAGCTTGGCATATCCTTTTGTCTTGCAAGTCTAGCAAGTGGAATACCATTCATTAGTTCAGTACAAATCTTATTCGTTAATTTGTCGTTTATTACTAGCTCTTTGCTCATTGTATTTAATTATATTATTGGCAGATCTTGCTTTACCTTCTTTAGTTTTAGGACCAGTTGAATAACCACCATGTACTTTGCACCTTATTCGACCATTCTTCATTACTATGCCAGGAGCTCTACAAGGTCTCTTTCCTTGTTTAGTCAATGTTTCACAAGGCAGTTTGAATTTCATTGTTACTAATTATTGATTGAAAAAAAAAAGAAGAAAAAAAAATAATTCCAACAGTTTGTATTATTCTGTTTGAAAGCAGTTACTATTATTTTATAGCTCCAGGATAACTTATCAATTATTATTTTTTGATTTATTATCCTATGTGATTTATTTTATAAAAATATTTGAGGATAAGTTAATTAACTAAACTTTTTGGATAGTATGTCAACACTTTGAGTAATAATTTTATTTGATAGCTTATCCAATACTCTATCATACATTCTCTTTACACTTGTTCTATTAATACCAAAATACTTTCCAATCACTGTCCATTTGTTTCTGTTAGCTCTCATCCAGGAAATCTTACGCATCAATACTGGATCTTCCTCTATATCTGTATCAATCATTAAAAGTAAATCTATTGCTGTATCATAATTTTGCATTTGCTTTGGAGTACCTCTTAACTTTAATTTAGGCTCTGCATGATAACCCCAGTCTTTTTTATCATAATAAGTCTCAAGCATTTGATACATACTAGGACATCTTCTATTTGATGGAGCTCTTATAAATCTTTCTGCAATAGCAGCATCTGCAAGAATATTAACTATATTATTTCTTACAAAAATATATTGGTTTATCTCATGTTCTATCTTTGACATCTTTTTAATACCCAAGGATATTGTAATTGATCTGGTTTAACTTTTTTTAACTCATCTGTTGGCAAACTTTCTAACTTCTCCAGGAGTTCCCATTCTCCTAATCCTGGATATAAATAATTTTTTATAATCTTTTGTTCTTTGTCATGTACTTGTTTTAGATAACCATTGATTGTTTTAAATCCTTGATAAGACCTATTCTGTTTAAAACCTATTTGTTCTAAAAATTGTTTATGGCTTGGCATAGAATAAATGTCGTATTTATCTTTTTTAATATTCATTAATGGCAAATCGTTGACTTTAATTTGACAAAACTTAATTAGTATTTCTTCAACTTCTTTTGTTTGTAGTTGAAATAATCCAGCAATATCTACAAGCCGAACATAAGCTGTATGTTTTTGAACATTATAATTTTTGCAAAGATAATGATAAATTTTAAATTCTTGATGAGTTAATGGTGCAGTTATAATATTAGGATCTGTTAGATAAAAGTTTGACATAGTTATTTCTCCTTGTGAAGTTATGATTGTGTTCGTTATTTTCTAAAACTCTTTTGAGTAGGTAGTCTTTTGATTGGCAAACCTTAATGTGTTCCTGGACCTTAAATTCTAAATACTGTAACCACTTATCTAAATCGATATGTTGTAGATCTCCTTTAGATGGAGCTATTCTTCGAACAGAGAGGCTCTCTAATGGTCCATTATCTGCTTTGCCTTCAGTTGTGTAATAGAGCTCAAAAAAAGGTATTTGAAGAGCTGTTGCAATTTCTAAATAAATTCTCTTTGTATAAAAAGGCTTTGTTTTATATTGGTCATTAGCATTGAAGATTAAATCAGCTAAAAATAAGGCTTTTCCACATGCTGGACATTGAGAAATCTTATCAATATCGCTATATGCAATACCATTATGTTGGTTTCTATGCCAAATTGAGTATGGTGTCTTTAAAACTCCTGGATATTGCTCTTTTCTAGCCATAAAACCTCAATAATCTGTACAGATAGATAGTCAACTAAATTTATGCGTTTTGGATAAACTCCTTTACTTTTCCAGGTTGAATAACTATATAAAAGACAATGTCAGATATTCAAAAATATCCAATAGAAGAGAGGCAAATAGGCGACTGGTCTAATGTTGCTGAACTAATCGACTATAAAATTGTAAGAACTATTAAAGGCGGATTGCTTGGAACGCAAATGGCTGATGTTTTATTTATTTACAAAAAAAAATTTAATCAATCAGATGTACAACAAAAAAAACTTCATCTTTATGGAGAAGAAGGAGTTGTTTATAAAAGATGTATTGACATCATTTCCAGAAAAAAAAATGAAAGACAAAAACATGAAATGATGAATAAATTTGTTGATGAATTTAATTTAACAAAATTTACTACAAACGAAACAACATCTCCTGGAACTTTACTTGGAAGAGCTATTAAAAATACTGGTTATACAGCAAGACAATTCGCAGAAAAAACTGGAATTAAAGCACCATCTTTATATCATCATGTAAGTGGTGGAAGAGAGATCTCAAGAGAGATTGCTATGGAATATGCAGATAAACTTAATTGCGATCCAGTTGATTTAATGTTTGATAAAAAAACTTGTCCAGTGTGGGCCAAAGTTGATTTGCTAAAACCAACTGAATTAGAAGATACTTATAACCCAGGTAGATTATTTAGTTATGCAGCGGATGACAAAGATTTTGAAAATGTAATTGTTCCAAGAGATCTTTACAGAGAAGATGTTAAAGCAATTAAAATTACTGCAAGAGGATCAATGTACGATAATAAAATTGCTTTTTATTATAGAGCAGAAAACAAAGAGCAAAATATTTTAAATCAATTATGTGTAGTAGGTGTCGAAGTTCAAGCAAGTCCATTTGGATTAGATGATACAGAAACAAGATATTATTTTGGTTTATATGAAGAGGTTAGAGGTCAATGTAATTTAATTAATCCAGATCCTTATGCTAATGACCAAAAAAATAAAATGATTTTACAAAATTTTACACCAGAATTTATTACTCCAGTTGCAGCTCTTGTAAATCCAGATGCTGTTAAAGATCAAACTGATTTAAAAAAAACAATTCCACAATCAGCTTTATTTAGAAGAGAAGAAATGCTTGAAGCTGAATTAGAAAAAACAAGAAGATTATTAAATAATAAAAACAGACATGAAGAAGATCTTGGAGATGTTTTAAAAGTTACAAGAGAGCATGCAAGAAAAATAAAACATCAAGCAGAAAAACAAATGCAAGAAGTTGCAGAACAAGAAAAAAAATTAAGAGAAGATATGAAAAAAATTTCTGATCTTATTCAAAAGCAAATGTACGATGAAAAAGAAAAACAAAAAATTAATTTATTTCAAAAAATTGGAGAAAAAATTAACAGAGATAGTAGAGCAAAATTAAAAGTTGTTGGAGTTGGTAGAAAAAATGTTTGAAGATTGGATTAAAGAAAAACAAACTGCAACAGATCATGACATTGAAAAAGATTTCCAAATTCCAACTGGTACTTTAAAGAGATGGAGACTTGATAAAGATATGGATAGTCCATTACACTTTAGATTAGGCGATACAATTTTATATCCAAGAGCTGCTTTTGTTGAATGGTTTTTAAAACATATTAAGAACAAAAAAGCCTCTGTCGTTCAAATCGGATCAAAGCGAACCAAATCGAACATTAGCGAAAACTAAGTTTATCCATATCGCATAAACTCATTTACATATTATATGGAGGTCTTATATGTCCTTTCATATGATTATAAAATCAAACATACAAAACACACAGCCAGTTTCAGATCCTTTAGCTGAAGCATTAGAAAAAACATTACCAACCTTTGCAAGAAAATTAAAAATCAATCATTACTCTCCAACTCAATTTGCTATTCCAGATGCAGCTTGGTTATTCAAATATGTTTGGATGGACCAAAAGATGAGAAGAGAATTACTTCCAAGCAATGCAGCTATGGAAGCTGGCAAAATTGTTGGAGAAGTTCTTCAAAGAATTTACGCAGATACAATTTATAAATTACATCCAACTTTAAAAAAAGTTCAACCATTCTCAAATGAAAAAATTACTAAAGATGCAGCTCTCCAGGAAGAGATAGAAAAATTAAAAGAATATATTCCTAATGATGAGAAGGATAGCGACAAGAAGCAAAAATATTTAGAAGAAATTCCAGAAGTAATTAATAATGCTTTAACTGGATTAAAAGAACTAGCAGTGGCAAGTCCTACAACTTGCGAAAGACAAATATCAATCGATAACCTGGAAGGTTTTTCTTCTCCGTTGTTACCTACAGTTGGTCGTATTGATTTTGACTATGGCAGTATCAGTAATCATGAGTTCGGTACACCTCTCACAGAGACTAATCCGACATCGCAAGATGCCTTTCCTCATAAGATTATTGAACTGAAAACTAAATGGTCTCGTCTAGGCAAGATTAAAAAAGATGGATCTCGGAGTTTTCTTGTTTCCTCCGTTCCAGCTACTGCTAGTTTTAATCATGTATGTCAGGTGGCAACATACGCAGCACATTTTAATTTTAAAGTTCCAGCATATTTACTTTACGCAACTAAATCTGGTTACACTATTTTTGATAGTACCAACTGTCATCATTTAACAGTTGAAGGTATGAAAAGAAATTTACAAATAATGTTTAATACTTTTAGAAGAAGAGAACAGATCTTAACTTTATATCAAGATTTCACTAGAGAAGAAATTATTGAAGGTGCAGCATCTTTAATGGATATGAATTTAGATCATCCTTTTGCCTGGAATGGCATGCCAACAGAATTATTAAAAGAAGCTAAATCTTTATGGAAGTTATCATGAAGTTAAACGATTTTTATATCCAAAGAAAATTGGACCAACACAAACAACAAATTAAAAGAAGAATTTTATCGGCTCTTTTGATTTTAACTATAGGAGGTTTAACCTTATGGCTGATATAAAAGATAAGCTAGTCCAGGCTGTTAATGAATTTAAAAAATCATTAGATGGACAAACAATTCCAATACATGGAAAAAGCTATGCTACTGTTGCTTTACGAATAGCTGTTGCAAGAAGAGTTCTTGGAACTGCATTAGATATTGTAACAAAAATAGTCAGTATTGATAAAGAAACTGTCGTTATGCAGTCAGATATTTATGTTGATGGTCAACATGTATCTACTGGTCATTCAGAGGAAAAACGAAATTCCTCAAAAATAAATCAAACTTCAGCTCTTGAGAATTGCGAAACCTCTGCAACTGGTAGAGCTCTTGCATTCCTAGGCTTTATTTCAGATGGAATTGCATCTGCTGAAGAAGTTTCAACTGCAATCATGCAGCAAGACAAAAAGATCCAAACAGCTTTAAAAGAATTAGAGGCTGTGTCTCACAAAGGATCTTATCAAGAATGGTTGTCTAAAAATAAAGCAATGTTAGGAGATCTGAAGATTAAAAATCCGATTGCCTACACCACCTTTATGGAAGATTTCCAAGTACACAAAACCAATCTGCAAACCAAAGGAGTTATATAATGTCAGATGATTTTAATACAGAAGCTAAAAAAGAGAGGCCAGATCTTGGAGCTGCTTTTATAGCAACAAATAAAAAATCTCCACAATCTTACGATATGTCAGGAACTATTGTTGTTGATGGAGTTAAGCATCGTTTCGGAGCTTACAAACAAAAAGCTAGCGGTAAAGGCAAGATGGCTGAAGGTACAGAATTTTATACCTTTTACAGAGTTGAGCTTGATGATGGAGTTACTGGAGCACCAGCTGCTGATACCAGTTTTAATCCTTCAGAGTTGGAGGCTTAATAATGGACCCAGATAAATTCAAATCAGTTGCCATTAACATTAAGACTTATCAGTTGCTTGAAGAGCTTTCTCAAAAGAGATTTGAGTTACCTATAAGTATGTCAAAGACTGTTGAGTTTTATGTTCAAAGAGGTCATGAGGATTTTAAAGGTAAGGATGCCAAGAAAAAAACTTCATAACCGCCTGGAGGAACTAGAAAGTTCCAGACAAGATCAATATGGATCTTTCGAAGATAATATGAATAAGATTGCTTCGTCATGGTCCATAATCTTGGACAAACATTTAATCGCACCAATTGAAGGATGGCAAGTTCCATTACTTTATGCTCAAGCAAAATTAATTAGAGCTACACATAAATTTAAAGAAGATAGTTACGATGATGCTTTGGCTTACATCGTTCAAGCACATGACATGCACAAAGAAAAATCAGAAGAGATTGATACCGATGAGTTACTTGGTATGGAAGCTAAACCAAGAGCTAAATGGTAGATCAACTTTTGAAAAAGATGACAAATTTCAAATTGAATATCAAGAGTATATAAAAAATGAGTACAGAAAAAAACCAGAGCCAAGAGATTAAAGTAGAAACAAACATACTTAAATTTCCTAATTGCAAAGAAAACCAACTGTTGTCGGAACATAAAAAATTAAACGATCAACTTATAAATTCAATAGCAACAAAGATGGCTCATGATAAATACGATCAGCTGCCTCTCATACAAGAAGAATTATTATTATTAACTAATCATGGCGAAACAATAGAGTTTCCACCACTTATAGCAGCAAGACTTATTTCTGTTCTTGCTACTCAACTTAACCGCAACTCATTTATGGAGGATTTATTATGAGTAGAAAAAAAAGAGAAAGTTATATCTCTTATGACAAAGAAGCTTTCTTAAATAAAGAAACTGGTCCATACACAAGACTAGATAATACCGCTTGGTATTTAAAAAAGAAAAATACTAATGATGGAGAGATAGGTTATTTCCTAAATCTTCATACAAAGTTCCAGCAAATGCCTAATGCTTGTTTTGCTGCAACAGCTGAAAAAACACCAGAGCTAAATGTTCCAGCTATTCAATCACAAATTAAAAAATTTATGGAGGTCTACAATGAAAGTAATTAGAGACCAAAAGTTTATAAGTTTTTGTGAAATGCTTGGATCTAATATGAGGTTTTGTAGATTACAAACTGGAATGCCGCAAAAGTCTTTGGCTTATCATTTAGGAGTTAGTCATCAAAATGTTCAAAAGTATGAGGCTGGAGATATTATTCCATCAGCCTATCGATTAAAACACATTGCAGATTTCTATAAAGTTAAAACAGATGATCTGGTAGATCCAACTTTTATACATAGATCCACAAAATCTAATGAAGTATTAGATGCAGCACCAGCATTTGATGCAAGTAAGTATGAAGATTTTGCAGATGAATATCCAATGCCTTTAACACATCTTGAGCATGATCCTAAAATGAGAGCTACATACGATGCAATTTTGGAGGATAAATAATGGCTATATATAGATCTCCATTTTTTCACATTGATATTGAAGAGCAAGATTATCCAGATGCTGATTGTAAATATATGATTAGCTTATGGCATGAGCCTAAAGTTGGCGGAAGTAGAGAACTCATTGCTGTTGGTTTAAGTGATAATGTTCCATTGGTCCAATCAACAAGGAACAAAGGCAATGTTGTTGAGAGTGTAACTAGACCTCATGACATAGAAATACCAGATGTCAAAAATAATTAAAACTATAACTGGAGAAGCGGCTTTTGTTTTGGAAGAAACTTTTGAATCTGAAGATAAAGCAACTGAAGGAACAGAGCCTCTTACCCAGGAGGTAATAGATATAGAAGTTAAAGTTAATAATACAAAATGGAAAAAATTTAATGAGTAATGTACCGCATGATTTGACCTATGATAGTAAGGTCCAAAGATTAAAAAGAAGATACCAAGGATTGAGTAGAGTAGCAGCAGCTATAAATGACTTATATATTTATGGAGTATATCCTTCTAATTTTCCAAATTTAACTGTTGTGTTAGAGCAAGCTAAAGATCATTGCAAAGAACTAATTAAAGAAACAAAAGCAGAAATAGCATTTATTGAAAATCCTAATGGAATGTATGACCTGGTTATGGATGAGGTAATTGAAGATGCTGATAAAGAAACAGCTCACAGAATAAATTATCCAAAGGATGAGCCGAATGAGTAGGCTAGCAAATAACCTAAAAGATAAGATAATACTGAATAGACAGCATCAAAATATTATTGCTGCATTAAATCAGAAGATAGAAAAATTAGAAAAAGATAATGCTGAAATGGCCAATATAGAGAAGCAGCATAAGTATATGAATGGAGAACTACATAAAGAAGTATCTAAATTAAAAAAAGAGAATGAATTTTTAAAAAAAGAAAATGAAATTATTAGAGAAGGTAACGATTACCTTGGTGTTTATAGTCAAGAATTGATTAATGAAGTGAAAAAACTTAATGATGATATGACTGAAACTATAAAAGTTGCAGAGCCTTTAGTTAAAAAGAATAATAGAAACATAATGTTTATGACATCTATACAAGGCTTAATTAGATACAATACTAGATTAAACGCAATATTTACTAAATTAAAAAAAAATTAAGCTCCTCACAGCCACAGAGACTGCGATCTTGCAGCCTCTATGAACTTCTATACCCAGTTATTTATTGAAAACTTTAGAAAATACATTGGATTTATTTGCTATTGCTTTTACTTTTGCCAATGCTTCTCTGTCTTTATTAGATCCTTTAATTAATTTATTTCCATAAATTTCTTCTGAAGTAGAAAATTTTAAATGACCAATTTCATTCTTAACTCTATTTCTATGCAACATAGGATTTGTTTCCATTGCATTAATCATGTGTGTACTAAATCTATGTCTAAAGATTTTAGTTGGAAAACCTTTAAGTGGAGAACTAATAACTTTAACATGACCTCTATATGCACATTTGATTTCTGCCAATCCATGCTTTGCATAAGTTTTCCAGATTTGATCGTAAATATAATTATAACTTAATGGACCACCATTTCTTCCAGCTAACAACCAGATATTATCTGGCTTGTATTCCATTCTATAATATAACCATTTTTCTAAAAATTTAGCAGCCTCAACATCAATTTCGATATTTCTTTTGCTACCTTTATTTTTAGTTTTATTAATGTATTTACCATCTCTATAAATACCTCTGATACGAAGTAGATTATTTTCTAAATCAACGCATGAATGCTTGTCATGAAAATCTTTTTTAATACCAGATAATTCAGATGCTCTTAATCCAAAAAAGAAAAGCATACAAAAAATGGCAAATGTATTAATGGCATCAAGATCTTTATTCTTAAAACCATCTTTAAAACTAGCCAACATTTCAGCTACTTTGTTTTCATCAATAAGATTTATATCTACTTCTTTTGCGTAATATTTATCATCATCTTGAGGTAATACAGCAAGATGATCTCTAATATCAAATGTAACCATATCCATTGATGGATTTAAACCAACTGCTTTTGCTCTTCTTAAAAAATGCTTAATATCTTTTACAGATTTACGCATTGCTTTAAATGATATTCCAGCAGCTTTTAAGTTGTCTAAATAATTCTCCATATCAAGGAGATTAAATTTAGATAAAATTACATTATCATTCATGTATTTAGATATTCTCAATCGATATTCTTGATCATATCTTTTTAATGAAGTCTCATTAACTCTTCCATCTGGAGAGTATAAGCTCATTTTCCAATCAGCAAATTTTTTAAAAGCTTGCTTGAATGTAATTGATGTTTCAGTAGTAGTTACTTGTTTTCCTTCAGAAGCTATCATTGCATACATTGCATTTTCAGCATCTGTTTTTTTAACAAATGGCTTGTCAGATACAGTAGATCTGTCGTCTATTTTTTGAATTATCCATTTATTATTTTTTGGTGTTACTCTATATAGTTTGCTCATATATATTTAATAGCTTCATGAGATAACTTTCCAAGAATAATTTTCCTCTAATATAACTACCAGTAAGTGTATCACTATTTTGATATAGTGAATTTAAGTGCAGCTTTTTAAGGAACAAACTATCTTCCGATATTGTCTTGGAAAATATGAACATTTAGCTAACCTTTCAGTTGTTGTTAATTTAACAACCGATAAGCGATGATAATTTCAGATTAACAGTCAACTGCTCTACCAACTGAGCTACCGAGGAATGTTTTAAAAACAATGTGTTTTAATACGATCCTAGATGACTGTCAAAATAAATAGTGAAAAAATATTCACTAATTTTTAAAACCACAA
>Ga0209535_1002959_pt1 | contig 11009 bp, 15 predicted proteins | sample LinPmetageLP28_FD_184041 | JGI IMG/M metagenome (GOLD analysis project Ga0209535, IMG submission 184041) | Marine viral communities from the Pacific Ocean - LP-28 (SPAdes) (version 2) | ecosystem: Environmental > Aquatic > Marine > Oceanic | place: Pacific Ocean | collected 2009-08-22
GTTTCCATAACATTCCTGCCAAGAGGACAATAATTGTTCCAGCAGTGCCAATTAGAATAGCCTCAATTCGCTTAATGCGAATTATGGTTTCTTTCCAACGCTCCTCTAATTGCACTTCCACAACTGTAATCCTCTCAGCTAATTTCACGACGCCAGCTCTTCTGCCTTTTCTTCAGGCTTTAAAGATTCAGCAAGTTTAGCTCTCATAACACTAAGAGCCGCCAACTTTTGATCCATTTGAAACTGGAGGTTGCTTTGTTGAGCCTCTAAATCTTTAATTTGAGTAATTAAATATTTGGACGAATAAGATAAGGATTTCTCTGTAAAATCTTTCCCATCAATATTAATTACGTTTTCTTTAACTTTTTCTTTTTTAGCCATAATTTTCTCCCTTTGTTATGGTTCTATGCCTACCAAGGCTTGCCACTTCCTTTAGTTGGAGTTTTCATTTCTGCAATCTGTGCGGCAATGCCTGTTTCGATTGCAGTCTTGTCTAATTGAGCTTGCGCCCATGCTATACAATTTGCTTCTGTAACGCTGTCATACGCTATAAAATCACTAGCAGTTGAGTCAGGTGAATGCCCTGTAGAACCGTAGCTTGATGCTTGATGGTCGCCATCAACGCCTACACATCTCCAATGTATTGCGCCTATGCCACCTGTAGATATTGTGCGGTCAACTTTTGGTATTGACCAAGTATATGTTACTGCCATTTGTTTATCCTTCTAATGCTGTTAATCGTGTTTCAATATTTGCAAATCGTTGTTCGTTGTATGCGGCTACAAAAGATAGTAACTCAGGGTATCTAATGCCCATTCTAGTTTTAGAGACTGCACCTTCTGTACCTTCTTCCACTTCATTACCTTCAGAATCTACAAGCCATGTACTTGAGATAAACAATGAGTAATCACCAGCATCTAAACCTTCTGCTGTAAAAGCAGCTTGCACATCTTGGGCTATAATACCTGTATGAGTACGAGCATTATCACCCTTGGATGCGACTTTATCTTTCCAACGGAATGTCTTAAACAGTGCTGAGATACGTTTACCTACCAACATTTCAGTTGAAGTAAGTGCGGCTATGTCTTGCTTTTCGGTTTGGTCAGAAGTTTGAATTGTGGCGTTGGTGGCGTAGATGTCGTCAAAGCGTCCGCTACCATATCCTAAATCAATAGCATTATCTCTTGTTAATCCAACTGCTGTCGAAGGAAAAAGTATGTTGTCAGTAGCAAAGAAGCCTAAACCTGTATCTCCTTGACCAATACCAAGAGAAGCATTTGTAACACCAATATTACCTATAGCTGAGCCGTCTTTGTAGAACTCTGCAATAGAGCCATCGCTTGATTTTCTGTTCAAGATTAAAGAAGAAGCACCATCTCTAATGTGATACGCAGTACCAGAAGAATCTAAAATATGGCCTGTGTCTGCCAAGGCATTTGTAGTTTGACCCACCAACACGTTACCTGAGCTTAGGATACGCATACGTTCAGCCGTAGTGCCAGAACTAGCTGTAGAAAAAATCATTGCACCAGTGTTTGTTGCACCAGTTGTTTTAACATGAATTTGACCAATGTCGCTATCGGCTGTGTTACCAAACATAATCCGACCAAGCTGTTGGTCAGTATTATTATCATTTCGTCTGATGGCTATACCGTGTCCACCACCAGAAGCAGGACTTTCTACTTGAAGTAAATCCGTAGTTTGGCTTGTTGAATTTCCTATTAGTAATTTACCATCTGGATTAATGCGCGCACGTTCTGTTGTTCCAGTACCAAACGCTAATGGGGATGCTTGGTCTTGGCCATCAATACTAAAAATAGTAGTGACCCTAGCACTAGCAGAGGCTGCGTAAATACTATTTATGGTAACACCCCCTGCATTAGTAGAATCTGCGGCCGCAATACGCATAACATTTTCATTGCCATTGCTGGACAGACTACCATTTACATCTAGTGCATGAGCTGGCGAATTTGTGCCAATACCAACCCGATTGTTACCACCATCAACAAACAACATATTAGCGTTGCCATTAGATTCAACACGGAAGTCTACGTCTATACTATCATCATTAAAAACAGTAGTATTTGCATTAAGAGATAGTCTGTCTCTTAATGTACCGCCTACCATTGTTGACCATTTAAAATTTGCATCTTCACTATCATCAGTAGTAGTTTCAATTTGTGATCTCATTTCAGCAAAAATTACATCTTGTGAATTATTATTACGACCTTCCCATTGTATATTACCTAGTAAATCATTTTGAACTGGATTAGCAGAGTTTCTATACAGTCTTAGATTAGGCCCACTGTTAGTATCTGCGTCAGTGCATTCAAGCGTTAAAGTATCGCTGTTATCTGCGTGTTGGATATAAGCATTTCCGCTAACATTAAGCACAGCACCTAAATCCGTGGAGGTCATAATGTTTACATGGTTGTTGCCACCATCTACAAACAAGGCATAAGCACTGCCATTAGACTCAACTCTGAAGTCTACGTCTTGAGAGTCATCATTAAAAACCGTTTCAGCAGCACGATAACCAACTCTTTCTCTTAAAGTTCCACTAATTATTGTATCAATGACATATGCAACATCTTCAGTTCCATCAGATACGTCTTGTAGTACACCGTCTATTCTAATACCTTCAGTTTGTTCACCAGCATCATTATCAAATAAATATCGTATACGACCTATATTATCCCCATTATCAGGGCTTGCACTATCTCTTGTCAAATCAAAACGAGGCCCAGCAGAAGCATCTGCGTCTGTAGATTTTAATGTAAGTTGTGTGGTGTTATCAGCAGTTGTAATTGTAGCACCAGCAGAAGACGTAATAGCACCATCAACTTGCAACGTAGAAGCCATATCTACAGCACCATCTATGTCTACAACGTCTAGGTTAGTTGTGCCGTCTACGTCTAAGTCTGTGCCAACGTACAACTTCTTAGCTATACTAGCCCCACCCTCAGTCCGTAAAGCTCCTGTATCACCTGTCGCGTCACTAGCGTCTGTAGTGTCAGTCACATCAACTATTCCAGTAACAGTTAAGTTACCAGCCGAAGATAGCGTCATTTTTGTAGTCGCTGCCTCAGATGCACCAGTCATAAAGTTTAAGCTAGTGGCATTGCTTGATGAGCTAAAGTCACCCTCGGATATAGCCTGTATAGCCGCAGAAACAAGAATAGCATCTGTGCCTGTACCCTCATTAGGAGCCTGAAAGTTTATTTTTCCGATTACATCGTCAGCCGCAATATCTGCCTCAGCCGTTTGCAAATATATATTTGCAGTGCTACCGTCACCAGTTCCAGCATTTTTAACAAAAAGGTTTGTCGCTACATTTAAATCTGTAAGTAAATCTAAAACTGCCCCACCAGAACCAGCTCCGTCTGTCGCAACCATCTTAACGTGACCATTGGGAATATTTATAGTCGCACCAGTTCCTTGTTTGATTGTTATAATTTGGCTTCCACTGGTTGCGTTCTCTATCATCCAGACTTTAGAAACAGTATTTGGGGCTAGGGTAATTACTCTCGTTGTAGTTAAATCTGCACTTGAAGTAATTTTAAGGTAAAATGACCTCGCTGCATCAGACGCACCATCTGCCATTGTTATTGTTGTATCTGCATTTCCTATAGATTCAGTGCCATAGCCAAAAGCCTCACCAATTAACTCTAGGTTTGTGTTTGTTATTGTACCCCATGACCCTGACGCATCGCCTGTAGCCATCTCGTTAAGTCTGAGGTCATTTACATAGGTACTAGCCATATCAATCTATCCTTATTATTGCATTTGCTCCTGCGGCTGGAAAAACAATTTGAAACGTACCGCCAGCGACTGTGAAGTCACCGCCAAAGGCAAGAACCGCTATAGCCTTGTTGCTTGCACTTGAATTATAAATCAAAGCACCGTTTGCCGTGAACGTAGCTGAAGTCCAACTTGGATCTGCCGCGTCAAAGTAAGCTGTCGTGCCACTCGTTGCCACTGCTCTAGATGTAAGCTCAACACCGCCAGTTGCGTAACCGTTACCATTAGCAACTTCATTAGAAGTTGAATATGCTGTAGTTGACGCGCCTAGACTTGCTGAACTTGTGAAAAGAGCAATTTTTATTGTATCTGCGACAAGATCGTGGACTTCATCTAAGATTTCAGCCTTGAAACTTGTACACATTGCCTGTGATATTGCCATTATATACCTCCGTTGTATTCAGCAGCGTAGTCTCTTTGCATCTCCTGCTGTAGCAATTGGATTGCCTCGTCAAATTGTGCCTTGTATAATTGTAACGTATCTGAGGCTTTAAGGAAAGCAGAAGTTTCATACAAACATGCTGCCAGTAAAGTCGCCTCAGCGTTATCACCTATCCAAGACGTTGTGTTGCTCGAAGATAGACCAGTCTCTGGAGCGATATAGTCAACCTTATAAGCGAGAATTGCACTGGGTGTCGGTGCAATGGTAAAAACTGTGCCTGATGTAGACGCAGAATCCGTAGAGTAAATTCTTGGCGTTCCTGTCGTGGATGCGTTAGGCCAATAATCTTTTAAATATGAATCAATTCTATGATCTAAATAAACCACGTTACTGCTTGAATCTATAATAGAAATTTGCCTTATCATTCTGGCAACAGAAACAGTGTACTGAGAAGTTCCAACAACTAAATTTCCAGAGGCACTTCCCCTGTATGCAGGTAAATTAGGAAGACGTTGGTAAATCATATCCTCAGCCTGGGAAATAATTGTATCTATAGAGGCTGTTAATTCTGTGGAGTCATCTTCCACAAAGTTTTGAATGTTAGTCTTTAGTGCTGAATAATTCATTTAATCACCCCATGTTCCTTGACCCCAAGTTGAGTTACCCCAACCTTGGATATTTACTGCCGTTGTTCCTATAGCACCTGTACCAGCCAAGCCAGACTCTGTAATTGACAGTTGCATGTTTGGTCCATCTGTCTCGCCAAACACACCGACTGCACCTGTGCCAGCCAATCCAGTTTCATTAATAACAGCCGCTAAGGTAAACGAACCTATCGCACCTGTCGCGGCTACACCTGTCTCAGTAATAAAGGCAAGTGGTATTTCAGTTCCAATTGCGCCTGTACCAGCCAGACCAGTAACATCCACTGAGGTAAATATATAAACTTCTGAGTCTTTTCCGTTTCCGACATTACCCCTGCCGTTCATTCCAATACCAGGGAGTGTCCTTGGGTCTACTGTCCAATCTTGCGTAAAGCCGACAAAGAACTTAAAATTATCTGGGTCGTTATCTGGTCTTGGGTTAAATAATGCCGTTGCGTCTATAACATTTTTAGCTGGTGTAAGCTGTGGATGTTTTGGTTCCCAGTCCTCTGGCTCAACACGCAAGCCATCCCAAGTAGTCTTTAAATTAGTGTACTTGACCTTGAAGCCACTTCTGTCGCCTATCGCATTGGATTTTTTTCCTCTTGCGTACCTTGCCATTATCCTAAGTTCAGTCCTGTCGGATGAATCCTCAAACTTACCCCATCATTATCTGATGACGCTGCTAAATTAAATGAACGCTCATAAACACTATCAAGTATTTGATATTTATCTGTTGCGTATTTTAAAGCTAATTTACTTGCTAAACCTGCACATATACAGTCACTCCACCTATATGGAACATCTGCATCTTGATTAGACAGGGTTATATCTTCTAATTGATTTATTGCCCAGTAAACCATGCTGTATGTTGAAACGTCAGGTATCTGCCAGAAATAGATTTGTGGCGTGTACTGCTTGTCAAGCATATACTGACTTGGTTTACCGCTACTAGTTTTATTTGGTAACTGGTTGTAATCTGCAATTGAAATACGATTAAGCATTTGATCAGCCGTGTCAGTGCCAGAACTATCCGCTATAACTGCATCAATTATATCTATTGTTCCCTCTGGCAGTGTATATGGAGTTGCCTGATCTTTTACTAAAGTCAGTGTGTTCTTTGAAACTGTCCAGTAGTTTATGCCTCTATTAGCCCACTCAGAAAATAGCAGGTTCAAACTGCGTCTTGCCGATACAGCTTGATCACCTGTCCTCGTCTGTGGATCTATTCCGCACCGCTCGTAGGCTTCCGAAATAATCTCTTCAACGTCTGGTCTAAATGCTACCGTTCCTGAAGTTGCCATATTTAATACTCTTTAATTGCTCTTATCACAATCTGATAAGCATCACCTGCCGCACCAGCCCCTGTTGTCGTAAACTTAATGTCGCCAGTTCCACTTGTTCCGTATGAACTACTTGTAGGTAAACCACCAAATCTTGAAAAGTCTTGGTATCCTGACTGACCCTCATCTAAATGCAAAACAATAACGTCTGTATTTGCATCCGCTAAAACTTCTACAGTCATTGCATTTATTACCCACCAACACTCAACAATTCTTATGCCAGTACATGTGTCGCCATTTGCGCTTTTAGTTAGACCAGAGACATCTATTTTAGAAACAGCACTTTCATTGCCACCGTCAACATACTGATATTGAAAAGCGTAAACAACTTCACGAGTGTTTTCTGAAATTTTAGTTGTCGTTGTAATATCTGCCACTTTACTCTCCTAATGTGTAGGTGAGGTTTTACCCTCACCTAATTAATTATGCGATTTGAACATATTCAATGATGAATGTGAACGATCCTGCTGTTGTCGCATCGACAGTATTTGTAATGTTGCAGTAAATAGTTCTTGCGGTGTCTGTATATTGAACAGAAGCTGGTGCAGTTGTACCATCTTGTGTCTGAAGAACCAAACTAGTCACAGTTACGTTGTGAGCTACAACGGTTGTACCGCCATCAAGAATCTCATCTGTCTGAGCCGCAACAATTTGTGCGCCTGAGCTAGATGTGCCAACTTCGTACCCAATGTCGCCAGTTCCAATAACAGGAGCTGTGTCACAGAATATTTTAATGTCAGTGATGATTGTGTTTGCTGGTTGAGAAAACTCACCAATTGTCGGGCTATCCCCTGCTGTAGAGTTAACAGTAACACCTGTCGCAAAGCCGACGTGTTTTACATATTTATTTGTGACAATACCTGTTGAGGCAATAACCGCTGTATCAGTATATGCACCTGTTGTAGCATTTTTTGATACTACTTTAAAACCGTTTTCGGAGCGTACTGCTCCTGTAAATGTTGTATTAGCCATGTGTGTCTCCTTGTCTTGGCTAGTGTCAGTTGCGGAATGCAACTGTCAAGGTGAAAAGGGAGGAGATGATCCCCTCCCTCAAATTTTTATTATGCGCCTTCAGATCCGAAGATGCCACGCCAGTCAGTGTGACCGAAAGAATATCTCTCACGGACTTTGTAGCGTACATTTCCAGTTTCGAAGTCACCTTCCATGCCTTTTTTCATAGGCGATCTTTGGAACATTTTCAAGCCATCAGGTACGTCAGTCTTTACAAACCACGCATCTGAATCTGTCAACCGACGCATAACATGTGCGCCATTAGGTAGGTATCCACCTGACTTAATAGCGTTAATGTCATTATCGGCTGTGCCTGTTCTCAATTGAGATTCCAACAGACGCTCCGCTGTAAATGTGTAAGCTGTCGGTATTACCAAAGTAGTACCTACTGCCGCAATTCGAAGACCTCTGTCATCCTTCATATCAGCAATGTTGATAAGAACGGACTCTAGTGAAGTCTCTGAAAGGTCAGCCGCTGTGCCTAACACATTTGATTGGTTACCATTTTGGGTTGGGTGTGAAGCACTTAGTAGTGTAACACCGTCACCGCCTGTGTAACCAGCAGTTTGCGCGAAGTTTAAGACGTTTGCCGCTTTGATTTCCTTAGTGGAAGACATTGAGCGTGCTAGTGCCTTAGTGTAACGTGAAGCAATTGAGCCATACTGACCGTCTTCTTCGGCTTCCTCAGTAACTGCGAAAGCTAAAGCAATTGTCTCATGTTGGTATCGCGCTGTCCATTGTTGCCCAGCATCATCATAAGAAATAGCCGCACCCTCTGTCTTAGTTGGTGCTGACCCAAAACCTGACAACAGGACGTCTTCTTCAAACGCCTTGCTTGAGGTGTTGCTTTCAAATACTGCTAGGTATTCCTCTGGATACTTGTCGTACTCAAGACCGAAAAGAGTATTCAGTCCTGGCTCAAGCATTTTAGCAAAACTTGATCTATTCATAGCCATTGTCTAACCCTTTCCTATATACCTGCGCCATCTTTTAGGAGATGCTCATTAATGATGACCTCCATGATAGCATTCGCACCAAATGCATTATCTGGTGCATCGTAAAGACCTATGATCTTACAGGAAGCTGTACCTGCTGCCATAGTTCCACTGATTTCAAATCCAGATTGACCTGTAATGGTCGAACCTGTTCCAGCCACGACATCGGCACAATTACCAATGTTAGTCTGGGCAGGAGAACCTGCTGATTGAACTTTGTAAACAATGTATGGGTCATCGTAGATAAACAACTTGATATCTGTCGCTGTCGTTCCACTAGGCCAGTATTCACTGTAAACGTATGAGCCATCACTCGCAGTATAGGCACACCCATCAAACACACCGATGTTATTCACTTCGGTGGCTGTATGTGGAGTAACGAGACCAGTGCTTATGATTATGCAGAGATCACCTTTGAAGATGTTTTCTGCTAATTCACTTGCACAAGTGTAGACGTTAGTCCTTGGTGCATTACCGCTCATGTGGCGAGTCGGTACAAAACCGAAGGCTGCATCAACATTAGCCATTTTTTCGCTCCTTTAGCGTTAAAGTTTTAGTCTTCCATAGCAGAGTAATCCCTGCCACGGCTCGAAGAGGACTTTCGAGTCTGATGAATCGAATGTCCAGTTTTTCGTCCTAACGCATCAAGATCGCTTGAAATTGACTCATTTTGCTCTGAATTTCTATTTTGATAATAAGCCTTCATTTGCTTGTGAGTCTCGATAGGCATTTCACAAAGTAACATGCCTTCAATCCCAATTGATCCTGCCCACTGGCCGTGGTTGATAGTCGGAAACAACTTATCTTTAACGGTTTCAGCAGGGCGTGGGTTCCAACCTTCGCGCATTCTCTTATACACGTTGTCTGGAGTATCCTTACCCTGAATCGAGGTAGCTATCCATCGTTGGGTCATACCTGGACGAGGTTCTGGTGAGTCCAACAATGATGGTGGTTTCCATGCAGCTTCAGAGCGAACTTGCTCCTCACGCACAGATGTTCGGGTTTCGCTTGCACGCACATTTCTATTCTCAGACATAATTAGCTCCTTTGCTGACGTTTGATTTCGGCCTCATATTTTTTAAGACTGCTTTCATCTGTTATACCAAGTTCTCTAGCCATTCTAAGTTGGTCCTGCGTCATGCGAACCCTGTTGCCTTTGTAGGATGAAGAACCGCCTGTAGTGGGGGCGACTGGTGGTCTACTTTTTGTTCTAGGTCTACTAGGACTTGATGGTGAAACTAACTCAGGAAATACATTATGTAAACGATTATTTAATGTATCGTAATATTCCTGTTCATTTTTATCAAATCCCTCTAGGTCTAACTGAACATCAATTGCCCTAGCTGCGGCAGTTTCACGCTCATATCCTTGAGCATTAAACCAATTATTTTGTTGCCACCAAGTCATTGCCTTCTCTGGTGCTGGATCTTGTGCAACCTGTTGCGCCCTGCCCACAGTTGGCGATGCCGCCTGTTGTGCGCGTTGCTGTTTCTGCATTTCTGCGATCCGCATTGCGGCACGCATATCTGCCATTTGCTCTTGAAAATTAACTTGAGCCTCAGTGTCACCCTCCTCAACAGCTTTTGTGAGAGCCGCCTTGGTCTGTGCGTAACGCTGATTAAATTGATTTTCAGAACTTTTCTTAGATCCCTGCTCAAGTCTCTCAAGTCTTGCGGATAGTTGGGCGTTCTGCTCCTGTATCTGCCTAGCTTGAACTTCAGCCTCTCTACGCTGATCGACAAGTTTCTTAATTCTCTTCTGAACTTTCTCGCCATACTCTGGCTCAGGATCTGCTTTCTTTTCTTCGACTGCTTCCTCGGCTACATCTTTCGCCTCCTCCGCAGGATCTTCAGTGATTTCTATTTGAAATTCTTCAGGCTCACCTTTGGCCTTTTTAATTTCATCTTCGATCTCCTGAATTACTTCTTCATTTGACATGGTTTGCGACCTCCAAGTTGTTTACGCTAGATATGCGGCTATGTCGGCATCTTCTGGAAGGATAGACGTCAGTTCGTCATCGTTCAGCAGTAGAAACCTCACGCCATTGATTGTGAGTTTTTGACCAGCGTATTTACCATACGTCACGCGGTCTCCAACTTTAGGACAGATTTCGGAACGCCAGCGTTCACCAGTATCTCGATCTCTGTAAGCTAGGTCACCCATTGCAGAAATTCTACCGTGAGCGGTTAAATACTCCTCATTATCTTTCGATATGGAGGGTAGATGTAGACCGCCCTTAGTTTGCATTTTTACCTGATTGGGTTGAACTAGCACTTTCCAATTTAATGGAACTGGTAGTTGATGAGGTTCTAAAGCTGTTTCAACTTCTTCCTCTTTGTGTAGTGCATGTGGATGAGACATGTTATGCATCCTCTTCATTAATTTTTTTCATTGTTTCGCTGATAATGTCAGAGGCTTGACTTAAACCCTCTGCAATACCAACGTCTTTTTGGTATGATAAAAAGTCAGTCTCCCGACCTAAAACCATTTTCTCAGCTATTGCTGATCTCTCCTTCTCCAGATTCTTTTTTATTCTCTGGAGCAGATCCGCTGTTGTCATCTTTTACCTTTCCAGACATACCTATGCCCTTGACGAATATTTTGACAATTTTCTGATCAGACATTAGTAGCCCTTTTTCTTACCTTTTTTCTTTTTCATGGTAACCTCCCTTTTCTTTATTTTTTTACGCTTACTTGGGCCTCCCCTCATGAGAGAACCAAAAGATGCCCTGTTCATAGCAAATTCCTTATGATTTGGCTAGTGCCACGTTTACCTATGAATACATATGAACCCCTATAGGGTTTTCATATTATTCATAAGCCATTTTAACGG
>Ga0209535_1002960_pt1 | contig 11006 bp, 5 predicted proteins | sample LinPmetageLP28_FD_184041 | JGI IMG/M metagenome (GOLD analysis project Ga0209535, IMG submission 184041) | Marine viral communities from the Pacific Ocean - LP-28 (SPAdes) (version 2) | ecosystem: Environmental > Aquatic > Marine > Oceanic | place: Pacific Ocean | collected 2009-08-22
AGGTATAAATGATACAAATCAATTTTCTGTAGGTCAAGATATAACTAGGTCCGCTGATCCAGCAAATGGATCAATACAAAGATTGTATGCAGAAGATACTAACTTAATTATATTTCAAGAAGATAAAGTTAGTAGAGCTTTGATAGATAAAGACGCTATATATTCAGCTGAAGGCAATGCAAGTATAACATCAACTAAACTAGTTATAGGACAAATAATAGCTTATGCAGGTGAATATGGTATATCAACTGATCCTAACAGTTTTGCTGTGTATGGTAATAGAAAATATTTTACAGATAAAAAACGAGGATGCGTGCTTAGATTGTCTAGTGGAATTGGTGGAGGAAATGGAATAACTGAAATTTCTTCTTATGGCATGCATGATTTTTTTAGAGATGAGTTAAGCAATAGCAATAACGATACAATAGTTGGTGGTTGGGATAATCATAGCAAAAGCTATGTAATATCAATTCAAGATTCTAGATTTTTAGGAACTTCTCAAACTGCACAAACTAGTGCGGTTGTAACTAGCCCAAGCAATAACGTTACGTTAACTTTAAATAGTGCAAAAACTGGCGTATCAGCTGGTATGCATATTTATTCTTATGATCCTACTGGGCAAACAACAGGAGTTTTTTATGGAATAGTTAAATCCGTTATTTCAACTAGTAACCCAGCTTTATTTAACTGTGACATAGGAACTGAAATACCAGCTAGTCAAGATATTATATTTTGGAATAGAGGATCATACAAAACAACTGTATTTGATGAATCAGTTTTAGGTTGGACCAGCTTTTTTGATTATAGACCTTCTTATATAACTGGTATAAAAAATAATTTATATACTTTTTTAAGAGGAAATATATACTTACACAATGTAGCTAATAAATATGGTACGTATTATGGTATAGCATATCCTTCAACTGTAACTTTAGTTTTAAATTCTAATCCGTCTATAATAAAAAACTTTAAAACAATTAACTACGAAGGTAGTGATGGCTGGGCATTAAATAGCATGACAGCAAGTTCAGGTGATGTAACTTTTCCAATCACCGAATATGTATTTCAACAAAGTTTATCTGATCTTGAAAATGCAATATGGTCAAATTCTTTTAAGAAAAAAGAAAATAAATATTTTGCTAATATTATTAATAATTCAGCATCAACAAATGGAGAAGTTATATTTGGTCAAGATATGTCTGGTATAAAAGGTTTCTTTTCTACCGTTAAAATGACATTAGACAATGCCACTTATTTTAACGTAAAAAAAGAATTATTTGCAGTATCATCAAGTATTGTGGAATCATCATACTAAATTATTATGGAAGAAATTTTAATACAAATATACGAATTGTTTTTTGGTAATCCTTATGGGGTTGTGATGGCTGAGCCATTAAGTGCTTTAGCTGTAGCTGGGATAGGTGCTGGTATACAATTAATTGGAGGATTATTTGGAGGTGGAGCCGCTAAACGTAGGGAAAGAGCTGCCATGCGTGAAAAAAGAAGATTACAAGGTAAACTAGAACATTTAGAAAAAAACAGGCAAGCAATTGTAAATCCTTATAGAGGTGTAAAAGATATTTCTGGTATGGCAAAAGATTTAAGCGGTATGGTTTCAAACCCTTATGCTAATTTAGGTGTGGCCACACAAGCTGCTGAAATACAAATAGAACAAGCTGACATTGCTTTAGCTAATACATTAGATACTTTAAGAGCTACAGGCGCTAGTGCTGGCGGGGCCACTGCTTTAGCTCAAGCAGCTTTACAAAGTAAAAAAGGTGTTAGTGCTAATATAGAGCAACAAGAAGCTCAAAATGAAAAACTAAGAGCTCAAGGAGAAGGACAATTGCAAAAAATGAAAATGAATGAAGCTTTAAGAATTCAAAACTTAAAACTAAGTGAACAGGGTAGGATGCAGCAAGCAGGTGTAGAAGGCCAAAAATACATGTTTAACGCTAAAGACAAAAGAGAATCTGAACAGCTAGATAGATTATCTGCACAAATATCAGGTCAACAAAAAATAGCGGCTCAAGCGTCTGCTGACAGATCTGCTATAACCGCTAGTACTATTAGTGGAATAGGAGGTATTGCTACATCTTTACTTGGCAGCGAGGCTTTTGGTGGTAACTCTGCACCAAGTGCTCAATCTTCTTTTAGCTTTGGAACACCTGGTTTTTCTGATCAAGTATCTAATTTTGATTTAAATAGTACTATTGATATAGGCGGAATAGGAGGTAGTGCGTCAGGCTTTAACATGTCTAATTATACTTCCAACGATTAAAAAATAAATTATGAGCTATAGAAATCCAATAACATATGTTGATTCACAATCAGGTAAAAACTTTGCAGCAGCTATACAAAGCATAGGTAATTCTACTATAGGACTTATTGATAAAATGGGTGATAAAGCAGAAGAAGATAGAAAAAAGAAAGAAGCTGAAAGTCTTAAACTTTTAAATGATCATACTAGGTTTAATTTAGATTATTTAAATTCTGCTAATTTATCTACAAAAGATTTTGATCTACAACCTTCATTACAACCAGCTATAGGTTCTTTAGTTGATGAAGCTGGTGATATAAAAGCTAGGCTAATGAACTCTAAGGATCCTCAAGAAAGAGCTATGTTACAAAAAAACCTAATGAAATATGAAAGTTTTTTTAAAGGAGGAGGCTTAAAAAACTTATTAAGTAAGTTTGAAGAAAAACGTAATTTATTTGCTGAACAAGGAGTTGTAGGTAAAGCTGGAAAAATAGGTGGAGTTGATTTACAAAAAATGGATCCTAAAGAAGTTGCTATGTATTTATCAACTTATAGTGATAGTTTACCCGCTAACACAGGCGTTAAAATAGTTGAAACAAATGGTGTGTTTGATATTGTTATGGATTTTCAAGGAGGTCAATTTGAAGGTATGAGAAAAGATGGCGCTTTAATAAATGGTTATCAACAAAGTTTATTAGGTTTACAATCATCCGAAATACCTATAATAACAGATTTTTATACTCCATTAGAAAATTCTTTAATAGAAAACAAATATTTAAAGAAAGACGGTATGGTTAATTACGAAGGGATTGGTGTAGAATATTTAACCGGTGGAGAGAAGATAGAAAAAATAGGAGGTAGAAGTTATAGATCTAATGGTTTTGATAGGGAAGGTTTTAAAAATTCTCAAAAAGAAGAAGTAATTGCTATGCTTAGTGGTTATTCTAATCAAAGCACATTAGATGGAGCACCAGCAAGTGGTTTTAATGAAATTGAAAGCTTTTATAATAACGTGTTGAAAAAAGAAGGAGACGGTAAAATAGAGTTAGATGTAATGTCAAAAAACGGAACTTCATTGTCGGATAAATCTTTAGATATAGTTGTTGATCGTATGACAGATTATTTAGCTGATAAGTTTGAGGTAGGTATTAAAAAAGAATTAGTAAAATTTACACCAGGAGGTAATGATGCAAAAGGTTTAAGTAAATTACCGCCTAGACAAGCAGCAGCAACAATATATAATGAAATAGCTAGAGATCCAGTTAGTGCTTACAATAGATACTTACAAGGACCAGAAACTAAAGCTAAAATTATTGAAGGTAGTATAATAGAAATACCAAGAGGTGTTGATGAAGATAGTGGAGAAGAATTAGATCCTTTAAGATATAACATGGATAACAAAGAAGAAAGAGCTATATTTTTTCAACAAGTTCTTGAAAAAAGTAAATTAGTAGGAGGAAGTGAGAGAGGCCAAGCTATTAGGTTAGAATTTCCTTCAATTGTCGATGAAATGAGCGATAAATACATTACAAATAAAACGGCTGCTGAATTAATAGCAAGATATAAAACTGGAAAAAAATGAATGAATTAGAAAAAATTGTTCAAAGAATGATTGAAGCTGGTGAGTCAGAAGAAAATATAGCAAAAGTTATTCAAGAATTTAATACTTCTGTTGAACCAGAAGAAGCTGAACCAGTAAAGACAACACCTGTAGAGCCGGATGCGACTGCAGGAGAGGAAAAAGCATCCGATATGGAATCTGCATCGGAAGATGGTTCATTGGAATTAATAGGTCCAAGTGAAACTCCTGAGCCCGATACTAGTTTAGTTCCTTATGAAACTGTTGAAGATGCTGAAAGAATTAGATTAGACCAAAAAAGAGAAAATATAGGTTTTTTAGATAATTTAACTAGTGTTATTAAAGGCGTGCCTTTAGAGCCTAAAAAAGGTTTAAAAAATTTTATTGCACAAGGTGTTCTTACTGGGCTAGAAATATTTGGAGTAACTGAACCTGAAGATAGAGGCAAAGCTCTTGAATTACTTCAAAAAATAAAAACACCAGGTTTAATGATGGGTGGATCAATACCAGGTCAAGGTATAATGATTGGAGAAGGAGAAAGTATAGAAGATATTGAAAACCAACAAGCTAAACTAGAAACTGAATCAAAAAAGTTTCAATTTGGAGGGCCAACAGAGGCTATAGGTTCCGCTTTTAAAAACATTGGTGAAGGTGATTTTGGAGAGGCTGGTGAAAATTTATTTGAGGCTTTTGAATCAGGTTTAACAGGGGTAGTCAAGTCTTCACCATCTTTATTAGCTGCCGCTGGAGGTTTAGGTACTTTAGGTTTATATGGTTTAAGTATATCAGGTAATAAATTTGCTGAAGAAGTTGAAAAAAACCCTGAGGAAACCTTAGCAATGCTTAACATAAATGCTTTAGGTAGTGGTGCTATTGAAGCTGGTTTTGAATTAGTTACGTACAAGTTAATAAAAGGAGCTGGTTTCTTGAAAGGAAAAAAAGGTGCAAACGCGGCTAAAGAATATATAAATAGAGGGGTTAAAAAAATAGGACAAGCATATGGGTTTACTTGGTTAGCTGAAGGTGGTTCTGAGGCTGCTACAGAAATAACAAATATACTTTATGATCAAGCTACATTAAGTAGAGAAACAACAAAACTAGCATCTTGGGAGGCATTTTACAGAATAGGTGACGGGTTTATACTAGGTAGTATGATGGCTACACCTATAACAACCATGAATGAAGTAAGTGCACAATTAAATCCAGCAGCTAGAAGTAGAGCTGAAATGATGTTAACTCCACTTCCTGCTAAAAAAACAATGGAGAATGCTGCGGCTCAAATATCCAATTTACAAGTAGATCTTAATAAAGCTAAATCAAAAGCGTCTAAAGAGGCTATTCAAAGTAAAATGAATGACTTGTATGCTACAATAGTTAAAACTAAAAAAGATGTTTCTTTTGTTCTTGACAACATGACATCTAATGAACTAAAAGCTCTTGCTAAAAATCAAGATCAAATAAATAAAATAAGAAAATCAGGTAGAAACGAAAATGATAAAAATGTAAGAAAAACATTAAATTCAACTCTACAAAACTTACAGCAAGAAAACTTTAATTTATTTGATAATGTAAACAAAAGAGTGTTAGAAGAAAATTTAGTAAAAGATAAAGAAGCTGCTTCGGAAATAATAGATGTAGAAAATAAATTCAAAGAATTTGAAACTGCTGAAGATTTATTAAAAACAAATCCTAAAGCAGATCCAGAGGCTGATGCTCAAATAGCAGATGGTAAAATATTTATAAACAAAGAGATGGCTGCTAAAACAGGTGCTGTTGCGGCTGGTAGACATGAAATATTTCATTTTATTACGGAAGCAGAGTTTGCAAATCCAGTAAAAAGAGCTAAGCTAGTAGAAGAATTTAAAAAAGTATTAAGCCCTGAAGAATCTCTTTTAGTAGAAAAAAGAATTAAAGACAATTATTCTACAAATGAAGATGGTTCTAAGAAAAAAGAAAAAGATTATAATGAGGAGTATTTTGCTGCTTTTGGAGATGTTGTAGCAAAAGACAAAAAATACGATGAATCTTTAAGTGAAAAGTTCATGCGATATGGCAGAACTATAAAAGACTTTTTGTTTAAACCTAAAGGTTTTAAAAATATTGAATTTAAAAGTGGTAAAGATGTTTATGACTTTATAATAGATTATCAAAGAAATATTAAAAAAGGTAAACTTAGCGAACGATCTGTTGAATTATCAAAAGCAAAAGGTAAAAGTAAAGAAACTAAATCTTCTAAATCAACGCCTCTTGAGGCAATAAATGAATTAATACCACAAAATATTAAAACTAAAGATCAATATGAAAGTTTTATAAGAAATGAAAATTCTGCTAAAGCTATAAACGATGCTTTAATTAAGCCTGGTGGAGTTATTAATAATTACATAAGATCAAAACAGACTAGTAGAGAACAAGGAGACAAAATGATTGACGAAGCTTTGTTACGTCTTTTTAATTTTAACCCTGAAGCCACAAGAGCAGATGGATCAGTTGTTGGTCCTGAAGGTTTTGGAGAGTCTATATTTGCTAATACAAGATTTGCTAAAATGGTCGCTAATAAAGCTTTAGCTGTTAAAGCAGAAAAAGATAAAAGAAATAAACCTACAACAGATAAAGAGGGTAGAACTATAGATATAGTTGATGACACTACACAGGAAACAACTGAAAAAATAACTGATAAATCTAAGCCAAAAAAAGAAAAAGAAAGTTTAAGAAATAAAATTAAATTAAATGAAGATTTAACGGCTAAAGTAAAAGAAATTGTAAGAAAAACATTTGGAACAAAACTTCCACCTGTTAACAGTCCTAAATTTAAAGCGGCTTTACAAAAAGCTTATAGAAGAGATCTTTTTAAAGATATTAAAAACATGATGGGTACTAGAGAAAAGTATCAAACGTTTTTAAGTGATAATTTTGAGGATATTTATGATGCATTACCTCAAAAAACTATAAATAAAAGATTTCCTGATTTTTTTGATCGTGTATTAAATAAAGAAGGTAAACAAGAACGTGAAGATACAGCACAGGGAAATGCTAAGTTTGATAAAAAAAATATAGTAAAAGCTCAATTTATTAAGTACTTTAATCCTCCAGCTATAAATCCAATAACAGGTAAAAAAAGTGGTAAAGCAGGCACTAGAAAAGACACGCTAGCTGAAGCATTAGCTGAAGAATATGCTTTTGATGCAACCATGCAGGTACTTCAAGAGCCTCAAGTTTTAAATAAATTTAAAAATATATTAGCCTTACAAGATAATATTGTTAAAAACGAAATAGAAATTGTATCTAAGCAAATAGATAGGGGATTAGATTTTAAATTTTCATTTTCTACGTTTGAAAGAAACACTTTAGATTTACATGATTTAGTTAAAGATAATGACATATTAGATATATTTGATGATCAAGGACAGCTTATAGGAGAATATGAAGGGAAATTTGTTGATGAAGCTAGAGATCTTATTTGGCAAATTTATCAAAAGGGTATTATTGATGATCAAAAAGGTTTAAAATATAAAGAATTAATATATTCTAGTCCAGATATATCAAAAGAAGTTAAAGACAAGTTTAAAGAACAAGGTAATGCTTTAACATCTAAAAGTGATATTAATAAAAGAAAAAATTTAAACAAAAGCAATAAGGTTATAGCTAAAGCTTTACCTTCAGAAGTTATAGATGTATTAGGTACTGATGTATTTGGTTACATAAATAGAGTTTTAGATGCTGCAGAGAAAAAAGTTGATGAAGACGCAACTTTTAAAAATAAACAAAGAGTAGCGCAAGAGGTTTCTAAAAAGCTAAAAAGAAAAATAACTGTTGAAGAGTTGGCTAAAATGAAAGAAGGCAAAAATCTTACTGTTTATCAAAAAGGAGTTACAGGAGATTTTTATCAAGGTAGAGAAGATTTTTTAGAAATTTCTAAAAATAGTAAAGTAAAATTACCAGAAGATATAAAACTAGAAAACATAAGGTTAATGAATAAAAAATTTCCTTTGTTTAAAAAAGTAAGTGATATTCAGGCTAGTAGTGATTCAAATAAAGTTAAATTAGAAAAATTAAAAAAATTAAAACCTGAAATTGAAGCGGCTAATGAAGCTAATATTAAACTTGCTAATTATATAGTTAATACTATAGGTAATTTATATTTAGATGGTAAAATAGATGCTGTAAGTGTTTTGAATTTATTGCAACTGCAAACCAATGCGGTAGGAGGTATTAGAGCTTTAACTACATTAGAATTTTTATCTTTAAATTTACAAGGTAAATTAGGTTTAAAAAAGAACGGGGCTTATGTTGAATTAAAAGGAGAGCATTTAGCACCTAGTGCTAATTCTATGGCAAAGTTAGCTGAAATTATTTTAAATAAAAATAAACCTAGCAAAGAGTTTTTAAAATCTGAAATTGCTAAAGTTTTTGCAGATCACACGCAGCTGCTTACAACTAAACAATTAACTGATATAATAGATGAGGGAGGAAAAAATAATCCAACCAATAGAGATAGAATAAAATTTTTAGATAGAAAAGATATAAACAACATCGTTAATTTTGAAGGTAAATCATATGAGGAGACTATGGTTGACTATGCTATTGATGAGGCTAGACAAGAGGCGTTAGAAAAATCTCAAGAAAAAGCTAAAGTTTTTAATGAAAAAACATTACCATCGGTAATTGATGCTAAATTTTCTAAGTCAACTACAAATCAAGAAGTTTTAAACGAAATGGAAACGCTTGATGAGCAAGCTCAGGATGCTAGAGTTAAGCTTAGTAAATCTAAAGATCTTTCAAGAGATTTTAATGAAATACTAGAAAAATCAACTGGAATTGGCAAAGAAAAAACATACGCTAGAACTAAAGCAAGAGCTGTAGGTGCTGACAAAGGTAGGTTTGATCTATTAGGTATACCACCGTCTGCTCAAGATTTTGTGGGTTTAACTAGATATTTTGCTGGAAAAGGTAAAAAAGGTGATGAAACAATAGCTTGGGTGAAAGAAAATTTTTTAGATCCTTTTGCTAGAGCTAATATAGATATATCAAATGCTAGAGTTGCTTTAGCTAATGATTTTAAAGCTTTAAAAAAAGTACTTAATGTTAGCCCTAAAGATTTAAATGAAAAAATAACCGGAGAACCTTATACAGTAGGAAATGCTATTAGAGTTTTTACCTGGAATCAACAAGGTATGAATATCCCTGGTTTATCAAAAGTTGATAATAAAATATTAATTGATTATGTTAAATCAAATCCTAATTTAGAAAATTTTGCTAATGAACTTATAGCTATAAATAAAGATAATGGTTATCCTAAACCTCAAGATGGTTGGTTAGCTGGAACTATAACTACTGATTTACTTTCTGGATTAAATACGGTTGTTAGAGCTAAATACTTAAAGCAATGGCAAAATAATGTAAATGAAACTTTTACAGAAGAAAACATGAATAAACTTGAAGCTGCTTTTGGTGGAGGCTACAGAGATGCTTTAGAAAACATGTTAGGTAGAATGAAGACTGGTAGTAACAGAGGTTTTAAAGGTGATACATTAACAGGTAGATTTACAGATTGGATAAATGGAGCGGTTGGTGCTATTATGTTTTTTAACATGAGATCAGCTGTATTACAAACTATATCAGCTGTTAACTTTGTAAACTTTACTGACAATAATATGTTTAAAGCTGCTAAAGCTTTTGCAAATCAACCTCAATACTGGAAAGATGTAGTTAAACTAATGAATTCAGATTATTTAGTTGAAAGACGTAATGGTTTAAAAATAAATGTTAGTGAAGCTGATATTGCTGAGATTGCTGCTGAGTCTAAAAATAAAGCTAAAGCTTTTATAAGCAAAATATTAAAACTAGGTTTTTTACCTACACAAATAGCAGATAGTTTTGCTATTGCTTCAGGTGGTGCTACTTTTTATAGAAATAGATTTGAAAGCTACAAAAAAGAAGGTTTATCTGACGCTGACGCTGAGGTTAAAGCATTTCAAGACTTTAGAGAAACAGCTGAAGAGTCACAACAATCAAGTAGACCTGATAGAATTAGTAAACAACAGGCTGGCCCAATGGGACGTATTATATTAGCTTTTGCTAATACCCCAGCACAGTATGCAAGATTAATGCAAAAAGCTGCTAGTGATCTTAAGAATCGTCGAGGAGATGATAAAACAAATATATCAAAGATAATATATTATGGAGCTATACAAAATGTTATTTTTAATGCTTTGCAGCACGCTTTATTTGCATTAGCTTTTGGAGATCAAGAACCTGAAGAAGAAATTAAAAACAAAAAATATGTAGGTATAGCAAATGGTATGGCTGATTCATTATTAAGAGGTCTTGGTTTTCATGGCGCAGCCATATCTACTTTAAAAAACGTTATAATGAAACTAGCCGATGGTGCTGAAGCTCAAGATGCGGCTATTGAAATGTTAGATATTTCACCACCTATATCTTCTAAAATAGGTAAATTAAGATCTGCAGGTAGAACTTGGGACTGGAATAAAAAAGAGATAATGGAAAAAGGATGGTCATTAGATAATCCAGCTTATTTAGCTGCTGGTCAAGTTGTTAGTGCAGCTACTAATATACCGCTTGATAGAGGTATAAGAAAACTTACTAATCTTAAAGACGCGTCAGATGCTGAAAATGAAGAATGGATGAGAGTTGCTAATGCTTTAGGTTGGCAAAAATGGGAATTAGAATGGTTTAAGAAACAAACAAAAAAGAAAAAAAGAAGAATAAAATCTAAAAATTCAAAAAGACAAAGATAATTATGGCAATCAAAGCAAAAAAGAAAAAAGCACCTAGCTGCTGGAAAGGATATGTAGCAAAAGGTAAGAAAAAATCTCCTAGTGGTAAACGAGATAAAAACGGAAAAATTAAAATGGTTAACAACTGTGTTAAAGTTGGATCTAAAAAGAAAAAATAACTATGGCTTTTAAAATACATAAAATGTATAGTAAAGATGGAACGGTTAAAACAGCTGAAACCATGAAAGAACATCTAGCTTTAAAGAAAAGAGGATTTAATCACGACAAACGTAGAAAAAAATGAAATTATGGAAAATTGCCCTTATTGCAGTAATTGCTATTGTAGCTAGCTGCGGAACATATACTAAACAACCTGTAGCTAGTCATATAGTTGCAGTAACAATGGAAGGCGATACTATCTTAGTTGCTA
>Ga0209535_1002962_pt1 | contig 10999 bp, 26 predicted proteins | sample LinPmetageLP28_FD_184041 | JGI IMG/M metagenome (GOLD analysis project Ga0209535, IMG submission 184041) | Marine viral communities from the Pacific Ocean - LP-28 (SPAdes) (version 2) | ecosystem: Environmental > Aquatic > Marine > Oceanic | place: Pacific Ocean | collected 2009-08-22
TAAAATATTTCACAACGCCATGTATGACGTGTGTTGGATACGAGCGCTCGGTTTAAGTGTCAGCGGTAAAATTGTGGACACGATGATTGCATCGGCCCTTGTTGATGAAAATCAAATGCGCTATGACCTAAACAACTGTGCTAAAAGATATACTGGTAAAACTAAAAATGAAAGTGATTTATATGCTGCTGCAAAAGATTGGGGTGTTGACGCCAAGGCAGAAATGTATAAACTACCTGCCATTTATGTAGGTGCATATGCAGAAAAAGATGCAGAAATAACTTTAGAGTTATGGCAAGAACTTAAAAAAGAAATACTACACCAAGATATACAATCTATTTTTGATCTAGAAACTAATTTATTTCCTTGTCTGGTAGAGATGAAATTTCGTGGGGTTCGAGTGGACGTTCAAAAAGCTCATACAATGAAGCAAAAGTTAGCGCAACAAGAAGCCACGTTAATCCAAAAAGTAAAAAAAGACACAGGCATAGAAACTCAAATATGGGCTGCACGATCGATCGCACAAGTTTTTGATAAACTAAAACTAGATTATGATAGAACTGAGAAAACATCTGCTCCTTCCTTTACTAAAAATTTTTTACAGAATCACCCCCACCCACTGGTGAAACTAATCGCCCAAGCCCGTGAAATAAACAAGGCTCATACCACATTTATTGATACCATATTAAAGCATTCACATAAAGGTAGAATTCATGCAGACATAAATCAATTGCGTTCAGATAATGGCGGAACTGTGACGGGTAGATTTTCATATTCAAACCCTAATTTACAACAAATTCCAGCTAGAAACAAAGACCTCGGACCACGAATTAGGTCATTATTTATACCCGAGGAAGGCCATACATGGGGTTGTTTTGACTATTCTCAACAAGAACCTAGGCTGGTAGTACATTATGCTGCTTTACAGAATTTATACGGCGTTAATGATGTTTTAGATGCATACAATGAGGGTGACGCAGACTTTCACACAATTGTTGCTGATATGGCAGAAATACCTAGATCACAAGCTAAGACCATAAATCTTGGTTTGTTTTATGGTATGGGTAAAAATAAATTACAAGCAGAATTAGGTGTATCTAAAGATAAATCAGATAGTTTGTTTAGACAATATCACAATAAAGTTCCGTTTGTAAAACAATTGATGGATAATGTTATGCAACGTGCACAAAATTCTGGTCGAGTAAGAACTTTACTAGGTCGACTATGTAGGTTTCATTTATGGGAACCAAATCAATTTGGTATACACAAAGCATTGCCACATGATACAGCGCTCTTGGAACACGGACCAGGGATTAAACGTGCTTACACATACAAAGCACTAAACAAACTTATACAAGGTAGTGCTGCGGACATGACAAAAAAAGCTATGTTAGAATTATACAAAGAAGGTATAATACCACATATACAAGTGCACGATGAACTTGATATATCAGTCAAAGATTCTGCGCATGCAGAAAAAATAAAAATTATTATGGAAGAAGCAGTCAACCTTGAAGTACCCAACAAAGTGGACTATGAATTTGGACCAAATTGGGGTACAATAAAATGAGGTTAACTTATGGCTTATTTAAATGCAAACATACCCCCAACTTACGCACAAATAAGGAGAGAATATTTATATGACGGAAAAAAACATCATGGAGAAGTTGAAGACTGCATTGTGTTTGGGATTAGCGCTATGTCAGGTCGCGCTATCTTATGGCATGCTATTATGGAAAATGGCGCAATCTTTTATCGTCTCCCAATTACGGCTTTTATTCAACGTGGTTATGAACCATCAACTGTTCCAACCAAAAGACTTGATGAATTGGAACTTTGGAATTCTTTTAGTTATTACCCTGCTGTTACTGTATATGATATTTTAAGTGGCCAACACGGAAAGTACATAGGCAAAGATAAAAAATGGCACTACGGTAACTATTTATTTACCATTGACTTTGCACATCCAGATAGTAATATACTCGATACGGAGCATTCCGAAATACCGCACGAACATAAGTGCGCTCACATAATTGCATTAAAAGATGGAAATTATGCGGCTCAACCAAACAATAGAATAATTTGGGACCTACCTTCATTTACTGTGAAGGACAACATTCCTGACTGGAAAGTACAAACTAATGAATGGAGTGTAGAGGACTCAGGCAAATGGATAACAGAAGATACTGATAAGTTCTTTTATGAAATTGAGGAGAAAAAGAATGATTAAAAAATGGATAGAAAAAATTTTTGGTAAATTTTGTCAATGTAAAGACGAACATATAGAGTTTTATGAAGATGTGCCAAAAGAAAAAATAAAAATAGTTTGTGAAAAACATCCTAATTCTTATAAAAAAACTTGTCCTTCTTGTAGACAGGCAGCGTAATCATGGAGTGCAGTCGCATGAATTATTATTTTACAGGTATATTAATTATTTTAATAACTTTGTTAGCTTTTTTTATAGAGCCAGCATATCCAGCAGAAACACAATCGAACGTTAGTGGATCTAACACAAGTATTGAAGGCGGGTATACGGGCGGAGCAACAACCTATCAATCAGGATCATCATCTAACACAACAACTAATTCAACATCAAACAGTAATATAAAATCGGCACCACCAACATCATCAGCACCATCATACAATTCTATGACACAAGATGTATGCGCAGTAGGTGGATCATTAGGTGTACAAACATTTGGCCTTGGTATCAGTGGCGGAAAACATTTTATTGATAAAAATTGTGAACGATTAAAATTAGCTAGAATATTAAATGACTTTGGTATGCGTGTAGCAGCCGTGGCTATTCTCTGCCAAGATGAACGTGTATTTGAATCTATGATATCAGCCGGCACCGTTTGCCCAATTGATGGAAAAATTGGAGCTGAAGCTATGGCATTGTGGTCTAAATATGGCCATGAAAGACCAGATTACAAAACATATATTAAACGTATAAAAGATAGAGAAAAAGCTGATAAGAAAGCAGAAAAATTAAAATTAAAAGAAGAAGCAAAAATGACAAAAGAATTTGAAAAAATAGATATGGAAATTATACCACCAAGAGAACCAAACGTTAGATGAAGATATCAGAAAATACATCAGTAAGCATGCCAATGAAGAATATGATTGGTATAGTCGTAGCCGTTGCTATGGGTGTGTTTGCATATACCGAAGTGACTGCAAGGCTAACCAGTCTGGAAACTTCAAGAGAATTATTTCAAGCAGATTTACTTAAGAAAAGTGAACAAAAGCCCACGGACCAAGAACAATTTATGTTAATAGAATCGTTGTTTGGTGACGTAGAGAAGTTAATTACAAATCAAGAACAAAATATGACTAACAAAGTCAACATAGAATTTCTTAAAACACAACTAGAAAAAGCATTAGAAGATGTAGAACAGTTAAAAGATAAGGTAAGAGCCAATGGAACGAGTCACTAGAAAAATTGTACAATACTTAGAAGACATGGAAAAGAAAGCTAAACAAATGAGCTTTACTAAAAATTTAAAAAAAGAAGTTGAAACTGGCAAGCATGGTACACAAAAATATGTTATTAAGCAAGGAGTAAACAAAGGTAAAATTTTATGACAGAAATGGTAATAGCTTTACTTATGATAGTCAATGGTGAAATTAAGGAACATAGAATACAAGAAGGTATGTCACAATGTTTAAAAGGTAAACGTGTGGCAATGCGAGAATCTAAAGATCATATAGAATACCAATGCATCAAAAGTATGGCAGAGACAGAAATATATCTTGGTGAGAAATCAATTGTAAAACTTATATTAAAATGAAATGGTTAATACCATTATTATTGTTAACAACAAGTGTATTTGCAGATGAAGACACTGCAACATCAGGAAACATATTACCAAATGCAGGCACAACATCATCTAACATGGATAACTTTGATCTAGATGGTGTACAATCTGGATCTACAGGTGCATTAAATAATAATTCTACACACAATGGTTTTACAATTACCTGCCCAACACAAGTTAATAATGCATGTGGTACAGCGTTTAATGGTGAGTTAGAAGCAAGTTATCAAATGAAAGTAGGTGCAAGTGGTACATTAGTTGGTATAGATGGTGTTGAAGCTAGTACAACATACACTACAACACAAAGAAAATTAGATGGTGGAATACAATTAAATTCATACTTCTCAATACAAAACTGTGAAGATGGTAATAGTTCCTACAGCTGTGGTCAATCTAATGGTGCTGAGGATACTTACAAACTACATGTAAAAATTAAAGATGCAGCTGGCAATACACTTGCACAAATGACAACTACAAGATTAGAAGATGCAGGGTATAATGCTAACAGCAGACAATTCCAAGACAATCTAGTTTACAATGGTACAGGTGGTGCAAGTTATGAATGGTACTGGGAAGGTTATGATGGATCGTTAAATACAAGTACATCCAATCTTGGACCAAACTTATTAGGTGCAGAACTATTATTAGATTTTCCAATAGATGATCACGAACCATTATCAACACAAGAAATAGAAGATATTAACGAAGCACTAGATACAGTTGATCTTACAGAAAATGAGATTTATGATATTATATCTGGACTAGAATCTAAAATAGAAGAAGAGTTTAGATTATCTGGTAACTTGGAAGAGGGAACAAGACTAGAAGTTAGTATAGAAAATAAAGAAATAACTTTTGAAGTAGCGTCACGTACTACAGGTGCTATTGTAATGGAATCACCGATGGTATCACAGATTATAGAAGAGATGCCGATTGAGACATTAAAAGAAGAAATGGTTGCTATGGTACAAGAAGAAGGTATGAGTTTTATGGAAGCTATGGAAGAACCACCGGAAGAAGAACCTAAAGTTATGTCTGCTAGACCTATGGTAGAAGAAAAAACTACTAAGGAAGAAGCACCACAAGCTAGCAAAAAAGAACCAAGTGTAATAGAAGAAAAAAATGAAAACAAAAAACCTGAAGAAGAAAAATCTACTAGCAAAGCTACTGCAACATCCGTTGTTTCAACACAAGATAATACCAAACAAAAAAAGGTACAATCGAAAGAAACTGTTAAACCTAAATTAAAAGTTATAATGGCTAAGGTTGATGAAAAAATTAAAAATCCGTTAAAAAATTTACAATTAAAAAATTTGTTAAAAATGGATGCAATGGTAGATAATCAGTTATCATTAGAATCATATAATGTAGCGTTTTATGCACCAAAAAACATATATTTAGAGCAATTAAATCTTATAGATAACAGGTTAATTTATGCAGATAAGAGTCTTGCAACGTATATTCAAAATGATAAGATAGAAATTAAAGCACGTAAGCTAGGAGAGATAAATTCTAGAAAACAAAAGCTTTTAATAGAACTAGAGGTATTAAAAAATGGGTAAATTAAAGGATCAACTTGCAGGAATAGCAGCATTAATTGCAGCAGTAGTTGCAATAGGTGGTGGGTTTGCAACTTATGGCAAACTTACAGAAAAAATTAATGTACTTGAAAGCAGATCTACAACTGATTACTCTGCACAGATAGCAGTGTTAGAAGAAAAGGTAGAAGCTTTAAGTGTTAAACATGGACATATGAATATTCAAATTAACAAAAAAGAAATAGAATTACTTAAAGTACAAATAGAAGAAATTAAAGTAAGCACAAGCAATCCACTAGCAAACTAATGGCTATTAAACATAAAATAAAATTTAACACAGAAGTTGTTAATGGTTTATGTCCAGAATGTAATCAAGAAACTATTCTAGTGTCAATTGTACCAGAACTTTACAGATGTTCTTTGTGTGGTAATGATCTTAAACAGCATATAAATGGTAAAATAAGTTACATACCTACTATTGCGTTATCAGAAAAAGAAAAACACGAATTATCTATAAAAAATGGCTAAACAAAGTTTTAAATTCTACACACCTCGTGAAAAACATAAAAAAAGAGGCGCTAGACAACACAAAAAAAATTTAAATAAACACGAAAAACGTCAAAAAAACACAAATAGATACAACGGACAGGGTTGACAATCATATAATATCCTATATATACAAAGAATGAAAGGAAACAATATGAAAACAGTAACAATAAACGTAGAAGGCGCATCACAAAGTCAATGGTCCACATTTTTATTAGAATTAAATTTAATGAAAAAAGCATGGAAAAGATATGGAGTTAATGCAACATTAAAAGCACCTAGTATAAATAAAATAATAAGTTTAGGTACTAGCAATGGTGAAAAATCAGTACATTATAAAAAAAATAAAAATAATCATATAAAACATATTTTTGGGTAATGGAACTAATAATTCTAAACGACGGACTCTATCAATTAGTTCCTGTCACAAAGCAGATGATGGAACATATATCTTTATTGGAACCAGTAAACTGCATGGATCTGTGCGAGATACTAAGACTAAAGTTAACCGGATACGTAGACACACTAAACTTACACATCATGAATGATGGTAGTGGTAGTTTTGTTGGTTGTATATGTAGATAGACCTATCCAAAGAGAGAGTAATGGATAGGTTTAATTGTGGTGAGAAGATTGAGCCATAACACAATTTAGACACATTGTCAAATACTCTGGTTTTCTTTGCAATTAAAGGCCGTATAAGTCCTATATTGGTCTACAAAATTTGTATTAAATTCTTTTAATAATTCAGTAGAAAATTCATAACCGTAGATAGCGCATTCATGATAAGTATTAAATTCTACAACAGGTGTTGGCATGGGTTTACAATCATTACCTGGAACACCAGAACATATAAACATTATTAAAATAAATTTTGTCATTGACTTTTAATATTAATCTCCTATATTATCATCATAATTAAATGAAAGGAATTATGACGGATATAACTAAATATAGAAATGTATCATTAACACATGACACATACAAGAAATTGATTGAGCTATCGAAAGTCTTATTGCCCGATGCAAAATTATCAATTAGTAAAACCATTGAATCAATCGCAAACGAGAAAGTGAAAAAATTAAATGGCAAAATTAAAAAAAGCTAAAGTTACAGTTACAATATGTCCTACCTGCAAAGGTAACGGATATTTAAAAGTTGCAACAGAGTTTGGTAATACAGTGCATCAGTGCTGGGACTGTGACTCGGAAGGAGAATTTTATGAGACGACTGATATGGGTTTTATTGATGACGGCACTTCTGACAGCTTGCACTAAAATTGATTTTAATGGATTTGATCCAACAACATCAGCTTTAAAATGGGTAATACAAAATGGCTCACAGTAAACATATAAAAGGTGATCGTGCTGAACTGATTGCTGCTGAGTATTTTATAACTATTGGTTACTCAGTGCATCGTAACATGTCACAACATGGACCTGTTGATTTAGTGTTGATTGATGAAGATGGTACGGGTGACGTTATACTAGTAGACGTTAAAGCTATAAGTTTACGCACAAAGAATGGATATAAGGTAAATAGATCAACAACTAAAAAACAAAAAGAGTTAGATGTACAATTAGTTTTTGTAGATTTAGATACGAGAGAAGTATTAGATGTTATGCCAACTAAAAAAGATAAAAAAGTTAAAAAAACAGACATGACTAACGTTGTACTGTTTGAAAGGAAAAAATAATGTTTGATAAAATAATATACGAAAGCTTACATGTAATTATGAAATACGCAGGCACATTAAATGCGTGGGCCTGGAGAAAACATGCTAAGATTTTAGAAGGTAGACGTCAAAAGGAAAATGAAGAGTATGTTAAGGAATTAAAAAAGAAACTATGACGATGAATGAAAAAGATTTAGAAGAATATCATAACATTGGTCGAGCTATCAAGAGAAGTGAAAAATACAAATATATCAATGGGAAACAGATCACGGACCCCGGATCAGGGACCAGGGTTTATGAAATAAATAATTATAGACTTCCTTCTGTTACTACGATATTAGGCGCTACAAAAAACCAAGATTTTATAAAAAAGTGGAAGGCTAAAGTAGGTGAACAAGAGGCAGACAGGATCAAAAACCATAGTAGTAGTCGGGGGACATCTATGCACAAATTCTTGGAACACTATATACTCGGAACTGGCTACGATGATCTTACAGCAATCGGACAAGAGGCGAGTCCCATGGCCAAAAAAATTATTGAGATCGGTCTTGCACCTGTGGAAGAATGGTATGGTTCGGAAGTTACATTACACTATCCGGGGCTGTACGCAGGTTCTACAGACTTGGTCTGCTTACATAATGGTATGGAAACTATTGTTGACTTCAAGCAATCTAACCGTCCGAAAAGGGAGGAATGGATTGAAGACTATTACATGCAGATTGCAGCATACGCCATGGCCCACGACTACGTTTACGGCAGTAAGATACAACAAGGAGTTATCATGGTATGCACGCCTGACCTATATTATCAAGAATTCAAAGCAGAAGGATTGCAATTAAAGCAATGGAAACATAGGTTTTTGAAAAGATTGGACATGTATCATGACCTAAAAAACGACGAAAAAGAGAAAGCAAACATAAAAATGAAAGAGGAGGACTTTAAATGACAATAGATGGTTATTATTTTGACGGTAAAACGTCATGGATTATATACAAAAAGAAAGATGGCGACATTGTGATGAGGAGATGGAAATGAATAATATGTTGTTTAGAACGCTTCTAAAGAGATATGAAGCTACGATTGAGGATGCACGTTATAAGATACAATCTTTTAATGAAAACAATATAGTTATACCAGAACATATAGATATTACGGGCGAAGTTGATAAATTGTTACAAATTATTGCAGAAGCTGAAGACAAAGTGGCAATAATGCGTAAATATTATGTTCAAAAAGAGGCAGATAAGAGGGTACTATGACAATGTATATGTATGGTAAAAGAAATAAAAAAAAAATAAAAAACTACTCTAGAAATAATGTCATTCTGTCACTTTGGTCTAGAAGTGTTGGTATATATAACTTTAGGGTAGACACTAGGGTAGACATTTTATGTTTAAGGTGACAGATTATTTTGTCTACCTATGTCAAATTATAGGTTTGCCAGCACGCGAAGCTTTTCATTTTCATTGTTTTTTTAAAACTTTTGACATACATATACATTTATGAAATCCAAAAACAAATCTAGAAGAATTAATAGTTACACTAAATCCAAAACTATAAAACAAGATATGCCTTTTCCATACAAGCGTGTACGTATAGATTGGATTGATATTATTACAGAAGGTGGTTGGGGTAGTGAGCGTGAGTTTACTAATATGAAGCTAGCAACACCTGTAAGCGAAGGTTGGCTATTTAGTAAGGATGATGAAACTGTAAGAATCTTTGCTGGTTATGATGTTGAAGAAGATGGTTCTATTCACTTTTCAGAGCGGTCTGTTTTTCCGACTTCTTGTGTGAAGAAGATAACTCGGATTCATTAACTTCTTCCGGTAATGCTTCAACGACCTTTGCATTTAAAATCGGAGCGTAGTCTTCTAATATTTTTTTCATTTTTAATTCTAACTCTTCCTCTGACATTTCCTCTAATTTACCTGTTTTTATTATTTTACGGTCTATATATAATCCTGCTGCCATACCTCGGTTTTTCTCAGCGTTTGTTGCAGCAGAAAAAGCACCTTTCTTCAAAGCGGCCTCTCTAATCTTGCCTAACTCTGCAACGTGTTTGTCATAAGATACTTCATATCGTTTTAAATTTTCTTCTCGTAATGCTCCAATGTATTGTACAACAAGCGGTGACAAAGTAGGGTTTTGTAATTCTGATGCCTCAACTCTAGCACGTTTCTCACTATAGCCAGCAGCTATTGCTGCATCTGCACCAGTAGTCCGTCCTTCGTTAAATACTAAATATTCTGCAAATCTTTTTTGCATTTCTGTTAATCTTTTTGGAACACCCATATTGACATTTTAAGGTAACATTGTTATATTGTCAATATATGAAAGATGAAGATAAAACATACGAAAACGAAACAATAATAAATTTTAAACAAGCACAAACAAACGACACTATAAATAAATTACGTAATAACATACGTGATTTATTGTCTATAAATACACAATACAAAACAGAACTTGCAGATCAAATAGTTAAGATAAATAAACTAGAGCAAGAAGTAAAAGATTTAAAAAAAGAAAAATTAGATTATTATAATGTTAGTTAGAGATTTACAGCAGATACTTGGAAATTTTACTGACAAGTTTAACAAGGGTATGGGTAAGGTTGAAGGTAAGGGCAATGCAATTATGTATGCCAGAGTCTATGTTGACATGGGTAATAATAGACTAGCTGAAATAAAAAAAATTGAAGCATATGAAAATACTTTAATAGGTGCAACTGAAGGAATAAGAGTTGTAATTAAAACAATAGGCCCAGAAAAGTCTAAAATAATTTTATAGAAAGGAGAGTGTATGTTTGAACTGACAGAAGAACAAAGAAAACAATTATTGCAATACATGTGGACAAGACCATATGGTGAAGTAGCAACATTAGTAGGATTGTTAGCGTCGTTGAAGAGCAAAAAGAATGACGTTGTTACCCCTAAAAAGTAGGTGGGTCCAGAGGCTAAATTATACCAAAAAATACGTAAATCTTGGAGTCAATTTTCTCTTACAAGGTTGGAAAACCTTAGTAATCTTGGCACTCCTGACATACTGGCTTGTAATAGCCATGGCCACTTTTTCACTATTGAATTAAAGGTCACGAAGGGTAACGCCATCCGATTTAGCAGTCATCAATTATCGTTTCATATTAAGCACCCAAAGAATACTTTTATCATGATTGAGGCCCTCGGTCCAAGAGCCAAGAATCGTTTTCAAATGTACCGTGGTTCAAGAATCTTGGAGCTTGAGGCTTGTGGCTTGGAGCTTGAGGCTTGCAGCTTGGGGCTTGAAGCTTGTGGCTTGATGCTTGCAGCTTTGGGTTCGAAAGAGGATGGCATTGACCAGCTTAGTTGAACTAGTGTTTACCATAACTAACAGTTTTGATTGAGGCGTCCCAGCATTGTCTGCAGTCTCTGCACTC
>Ga0209535_1002963_pt1 | contig 10998 bp, 6 predicted proteins | sample LinPmetageLP28_FD_184041 | JGI IMG/M metagenome (GOLD analysis project Ga0209535, IMG submission 184041) | Marine viral communities from the Pacific Ocean - LP-28 (SPAdes) (version 2) | ecosystem: Environmental > Aquatic > Marine > Oceanic | place: Pacific Ocean | collected 2009-08-22
TAGCTTTCCCAAGCGTAGCGACGCCCAAATGGCTTAATAAGGTGCATTTTGAGGCTTGGAAGAAAGGAGTTAAGACTTTATACTATACAAGAACAGAAAGCGTCTTACGGGGCGATATTGCACAGCAGGCAATGAATGAAGATTGTCTAGCTTGCGATGGCTAAAGGCTGAAAGTTATAACTATTTAATATGTATACAAATCAAAAAAGGGCTCTCGTAATGAGGGCCCTTTCTGGTTACAGGAACTTTTAGGTATGGTACGCCTATTTATCTTGTTCCTTTTTTATATATTACAATATTCTTTATTAGCATCAAAGCACGGGCAGCTTTTCGCTGCGAACTCATTGTGGCCATGTATTGTAGCACCTGCGTGCATCTTCTTTAGCGTTTTGAGCAATAGTAACAAGCTTTCTTTTTGTTCTGGTGTTCTAGTATCCTTAGCAATCCATTTGCCATTAGAACCGCGTTCTGATTCAACTCCTCCAATATAACAAATCCCTATAGAATGTTCATTTTCGCCCTTAACGTGAGCGCCTTGCTTGTATATGCTACGGCCGTATTCTATAGTGCCGTCTAGCAAAACTACATAATGGTAACCTATACCATTCCATCCTCTTTTTAAATGCCACCGATTTATTTCAGCTGCATCTAAATCCCTGCCTTCTTGTGTCGCAGAGCAATGTACTATTATTTTATTTATACTACGCATTTTGTGTTTTATCATATTTACTAACTTTCCCTTTTTTATTTTTTTCTTCTTTAGCCGCGGCTATTTCTGAATCAGAAAGTTGTTTCCAAGTTGATGGTGTATCTTTAGAAACTTTTACTGTAGGTCTAAAAGTATTTTCGTCTGTTTCGCTATAATCTTCTTTACCATCAGATGTTTCCCATTTTTCTTTAAACCAACGTTTAAGAGCTAACCCTTCTTTGGTTTTTCTAACTTTACTAAATGGTGATTGATACATTATTTTTTGCTTTTATTACCCCAATTGGCAGCGCCTACTTTTCTGCACTTAGCCATAGCGCCACTTCTATATGCTGAATTTTTTGGTCCATATATAGCCACTACTTTTTTATAGCAAGCATCTTTTAGTTCTAAAGGCGATTTCATATCTTTAATATGCTCTTCAATGTCTTTTGATTGTTGTAAATGCATTTTAGAAGCCCCCGCTAATTCTTTAACTATTTCTTGTAATCTTCCTTTTTTCATAATTAGTCCGATATTAAAGCTTGTAATGAATAAGGTTTACCTTTATACTTAATAGTAGGAGTTTGAATGCTATCTAAAAAAAACTTATCTTTTTGTTTTTCTCTTTGAGAGGTTGTCATACTTCCTAGCATACCGTCGTCTTTAGCTTCAAAGTTGTTATATTTTTTTATCATCTCCATAGCTTTGTTATATTGAGGATGCTTTACTTTATCTTTTTCAGGTATTGGGTTATCATTCCAATTAACTCTTGGGTCTTGTTTTTTCCCTATGTATTTTTCATATAATGCTGATCCCATATTATTTTTTTTCTTTATGTTTATTACAAAAGCTTTTTGCAGCACCGACGCTTCCAAAACCCCATTTTTTTAAAGCCATAGCTTTTCTTGTTGGTTCACCTTTAGCATCTTTCATAGCACCTGCCATGCCTGCAAATCTACATGCAAACGATACTCTTCGTTTTCCAGTACCTGAGGTTTGTCTTGATCCTAAAGTTTTACCTGTTTCTTTTTTGTACTTAGATCGCATTTTGCGATTAGACTTCTCATAAGCTTGTTCCTTTATAAAAAGAGGTGAATTGTTTTCCATTACTTTTCTTGTTTAAGTTTAATCCATTTTGTTAAAGTATACCCTATAGTTATTAAGAGTAAAAAAATTTTTAATCCATCTTCTATTTGCGTAAAAGTGGTTATACTTAATGCTCCTGCATTAATAGCGTATAATTTCATGTCTGATATGCTCATTGGTTATTTGTTCATAAGTTCTAATATTTTATTTACTCGGTTCTTTTCGTATTGTAAAGCTCTTATTTCTTTTTTTGACAATCCAAACTTAAGCAATGTTTTTACTTGATCAGGTTTGTTTTCACCTTTAATAGAATCAAACTGTCTTCTAAGTTTTCTTTCCGCACTTTCGTTTTTAGGTTTTATTTTTACTTTTGGCTCTACTTCAACATCTTCAACTTTAGCTTCAGGTTTTACTTCAGATTTAACTTTTGCTTTTTGAAGTTCTATTATTTTTTCAACTCTTTGCTGCTCTTTACCTAAAGCTTTTATTTCTTTTTTAGTAAGTCCTAAATCTAAAAGCATATCAACTTGTTCTTTAGTTTTAGTTTCTTTTTTCATTGTATTAACATCTTCAATCGCTTGCTCTTCAGGGGTTAATACTTTTGCAGCATCAAACCCACCATAGTATCCTAATCCTACGTCCCAGGTAGACCAACCTAATCCTAGCGCAACCTTTTGCCAAAGGGCGGATTGTTCGTTTACAATGCCCCGCATGCTATTTAGCTTTTTCATAACTCTATCAAGAGGTATGTTAGTAAGACCAGTTGTTATTTGAGCACCTGCTAAATAAGCTGGGTTGTCTAAACTAAATCCTTTGCTTTTTATGTCTTTCATATTCCAGCTAAAACTTCTAAGCCCTCCATTTATTTTTTGTATCTTAGAACCAAGAGGTGGTGAAAATCCTAGTAAATCAAATACCGCTTCTTCATACTTAGGGCGATCTTTAGCATGTTGCTTACCTAGTTCCATTAAAGTGCTTTTTAACGCAACCACTGCAGCTCCACCTATTCCTAATCCTTTAAGCTGAGAATCAATCATACCGTTTGCTACTCTAGATATCTTTTCGTTTTTCTTAGCATCATTATCTTCATCATCTTCACCAAATCCTAAGGCAAACACCGCTTGTTGTAGCGAATTAAATATTAAATTCTGAATAGCTCCGTAGTAAACTATTTTAGATACATTTGTTTTCCAATCACCACGACCATTTATAAGATCTTGACCTGCTCTTTTTTGTATACGGGCATATTGCATTGGTGTGTTTGCCCAAGCTAGTACAACACGACCTGCTGCTGATGCTTGCTGTGCACTAATTCTGTTTGGATTACTAGATTGCTGACTTTCTTCTGCAATAGCTCTAAAATCTTCAAAAGCTTGTGCTTCTGCAGCTTTTTGTTCCATGCCTTTGCCTAACAAAGATTTAACTCTGTTTCTATAAAAAGTAGCACCACCTGAAGCAATTGCAAAACTATCCGCAAATCTTGTCATAACAAATCCTTTACTAAGTAAAAACGCTATAGCAGCTTTAGGTTTGTTGTTTGAATCTTTTACAGCGTCTGCTATTTCAGATTCACTTACATTTATTTTAAGTCCGTTTCTACGCTCAACTAAATAATCAGAATTCATAAGAGTCATATAATCTTTCCAATATTGCTTTTGATTAGCAAATGCTAAACCTGCTTTAGCTATATTATTATCACCCCAGTTCACAAAGTTTACCGAAGATATAGTCTGTAGCAATGCAGATCTTGTATTTAAAAACATTACGGCACCTACAGAATTGTTTAACCAATCTAATAATCCGTCAGTAATTCTATTACCACCAGGAGGTCTGTTGCTGCCAGATTTCATTCTGCGTAAAGAATCCTCCATAGCTTCACGCCACCTAGTTCCGTAGGCTGCTTCCATTTTGTTCATGTTAGCTTCTGAAAATATAATATCTACGTTTTCTCTAAATTCCTGCTGGTAATCTTCTCTGTTTACTTTATTAATATCATTTATAATATCGCTAGTAATATTGCCTCCTAGCCAATTTTTGCCTGGTTTAGGATATAATTTACCCTTTTGTATTTTAAGTAATTCATTTGTAAATACTCTAAGTTCAGCGTTATTATTTACAAAATCATTTAATTCTTTTACATCTCTTTTTGATAGTCCTGGTATTTCCATTCCTTGAGCTGTCCAAGCAGCTACTCGAACTGCGTGAGAAAACGTAAATCCTCCAACACCTGTAGGTTTACTTAAACTACTAGGTAAAGTTTTTAAGTTTGATTTTAATGCTTTAAAATCGTTTGCGGCAGCTATTTTAGCTTGCGTTACAGCTGACTCTGCTCTGTCATACGTATCAAGTAAATTTGTTTTTAAAAATGCCATTTGAGCATCTCCTTTCTTTCCTTTGCCTAACATTTTGTACAATAAACCTGTAAAATCTTCAGCACTTGCAGGAATAAAGAAATTAAATCTTCCTTTATTTGCACCGACTGTTTTAGCTTTAGCCGCAGAATATTCTTTATAAGTTTCAATACCAGCAGATTCTTTAATCATATCATTTACAATAGTATTAAAAGTTTTAGCTTTACTAAACTTAGCTTGTTGCACAGTTCCCTTGACGTCTAATACGTCTAGAACATCTTTAACAGCTTTAACATTTTTCATTGCATCATCAGCGAAATAAAAATCATTAAATCCTTCAGCCGCTTTACCCATAATCCAACCTGCTTTTGCTTGCGGAGTGCCATCTGATAACCCTGTTATATTTTCAATAGGTATATCTAATCCTAAAGACTTTAAGAATTCTTTAATTGGGCCAGCAGCATCCTGAGGTCTTGCTGTTAAAACAAACATATCTCTTTTACCTGAGCTTTCATTAATCATTTTAGCTAATTCAAACAACGGACCTTTTTTACCGTCCATAACTTTGCTAAATTCAGAAAAATCAAATTCAACACCTTGCTTTTCCATCTCGCCTGATTTTAAAGCAAATTCAGTTGCAGTTAATTTTCCAGTACGCCCGTCAGGCATTGTATATAACACATTGCTTTTAGTCCTAGCTAATGTATCATCAAAATCAAATACTCGTGCTTTTTTAATTGTTGGGTCTAGCTTTCTGCCAAAATCTAAAGCTTTATCTGTTTTAGCTAAAGCATCAACACCTTGCTTAGTAGATATAGGTTTATCGTATTTAATTTCTTTAGGCATTAATTCGTTCATACCTTTAGCTGCTTTAGTTTGCCCATTTGCTAGCGTTAGATATGCATCCATCATTTTTTTAGCTTTCTTGCCGTCTACAGCTTCTGCTCCTTTTAAAACGCCAGCTTTAGTTAATATTTGTAAATATATTAATCTGCCTTGTTCAGAAACAACATCAAGGTTTCTTTCGTATTTAGCATCTACTTCGACGTTATATCGAGTAGCATCTGTAATGCCTCTTTTGCCTAATAAATTTGGATTTGCTGTAAAATAATCGTTGTATTTTCTAATATTTATATCAACGTTTTGTATACCAAGTTTTTCTTGCAAATAATGCAACCCAGCTTTAGGTGAATAAGGCGGCAATACAAGTCCCGTAAACCTATCTTTAGCTATAGTTTTTTGATCTAAAATTAATCTTTGCTCTTCGCTTATAGCTTCTTGATAATAATTTTCCTTAGCCCATTCTTTAAATTCTTTCCACTCTTTTTTACTTTTAGAAATGCTAGTTGTAAATTCTTTAACAAAATTAGAGTAAGCTAAAACATGCTCTTCCCTTATTTGCTTATCTTTAATACTTAATCCTTTTTCTAAAAACTCTACCGTTGCTAAATTTCTAAAAGGGTTACTATTAGAGTTATAGTGATAAACTAAACTTAATATAGCTGGCAAATTTTTGCCTTTAGAGCTATCGTATAAATCTTTAAATATATCAAATATTAAATCTTTACCTTTATTTATATCATTTCTATTTTTTTCGTTTTTATCTATCTTAGTTCTATTTTGATCTGCTAGTGCTAACTCAATTAATCTAACATCTTCTTTAGATCTTTTAGATTTATTAGCTACATTTTTAAGCTTTTCCTTTAACTTAGATAACTCGGCCAAAACCCCTGATTCAATTAAAGCTTTTGTTTCTTTTACAATTTTTGGATTAGGATTTTTAGATTTTGAGCCATATAACGTTTCAAGCTTTTCAATACTATCTATATAGTTGTATCCTTTTGCAATAACCCCATTTTTAGAAAGATTACCGTTTTTATCATAAGCAACTCCTCTAACACCGGCATTTGCTAAAACTTTATTTGCTACAAATTGGAAAGTAGCTTGTCCCATTACAGGAGCTAAGTCTTCAATAATAAATCTTTCTTGCTCAAGCCTACCTTCTTCTCCCGTTTTTAAAGAAGACATACCTAGTTTTTCTAACTCTTTTTCGATAGCTGTTGGAATAGTCTTTTTTGGTTCGCTAAATTTAGCCCCCATTTGTATTCTTTTGCCCTGAGTTGGCTCTAAAGTTTCAAGAACTCTATTTCTAATATGAAAATCTAAAGCCGCCTTAATATGTTGAGCATCTCTATATATAGGTAATTTTTTGCCATTTTTTAAAGCATTAAATTCTATACCGTTTACTGTAACGTTTTTACCTGATATTATATCAATGTAATTTTTTAAAGTACCCGTAAGCTTGCCGTTTTTATCATATAAAGCTTTACCTAACTTTGTTGCGTAAACACCCGTGCCTCCTGCTCTTCCGGCTTTTACAAAATCATCTTTTGTTCTAGGAATTCTTGCAAAGTCTGAAGCTGCATTGTCAATTAAAAACTGCCTGGCTCTTGTAACACCGCTAGCATCACCTTCTGGAAAATTTTGAGCTTTTACACGCAAAGCTTTAATACCTGATTCGGTGGCAATTCCAAACATGTCTGCATACAATTTAGCCACAGCTTCTGGTATATTAGCTGTTTGTTTAAATCTTGTAATATCTTTGCCTTCGTAAGCTTTAGTAATAACTTCAGATATTTTATTTTCAATAGCTTCTTTATCTGTTTCGCCCTCTTTTTTAGTTATACCTAAATTTTTTGCTGCTTCAGTTTTGTATTTAATTGTTTCACTAGGAGGTTTAGCAACGTTGTCTTTTGTAGGTTTTGATTTTGATGAAGTATCTGCTACTTGCAAGATGCTATCGTCTTGACTTTTTTCTTGTTTTCTTTTTTCGCTTTCTTTAAATAATTCTGATTTAGCAAAAAGTTTAGCAAATCTAGTATTTGCAAATATAGCTTCACCGAACCCTTCAGCTCCAACTTTCTTTCCATCAGCCCTTAATGCTTCTGGATTAAAGTTTAACATTCTATCTTGTAAGTTTTCTATTGCTTTATTAGCTTCTTCCCTGCTTGTTGATTTACTTTTTATGTAACTATTAATAGCCCCTCCATCATTCATTAAAGATTCAAAAAGATTTTTATTTTTTTTAGGATCTCGTATAAATTTATCGTATTCTTCTTTAGTTTTTACATCTTTAGGTACTAATTTATTAATAGCCTGTAAAACAGTTTCTGATTTTTTAGTCTCTGAAGGTTTAGCAACTTTTGTTTTAGATTTATCCTTAACTTCAGTTTCAGTAATATTAACTTTGCTTAAATCTTGAGCCTTTAGCATTTCAAAAATACCTTTACCAGTTTCCGCATCAACCTCTATATTAGGTAATAGCTTTTTAAAAGCAGGCATAAGCCCTGCTAAACCTTCTCCTAAGCTTTTTGTAAAAGTTATTTCGCCTCTTTTAATTAACTCCGCAAGAACAGTTATGTTTTCTTCATACCATAACTTTTTATTTTCAGGGTTTACATCGTATCTACTAACTAACTCTTGTTTAAGAGTTTTTGACTGAACGGGTGTTAGTTTTGACAAAACACCATCTATCATTCCTATTCCTTCTGGCGTTACATTGCCTTCAGCGTCTTTAAAGGAGTCTTTAAGAATAGCATGGGGTATTTCATGAGTTAAAGGTGTAAAATCTCTTTGCTCTAAAGCAAATTCTTTATTTATAACCTTATTACCTTCTTTATCTGTAAAAGCAATAGTTTGTTTAACATCTTTTTTAGCAAAACCAGATTCATCATATCGTTTTTGAAAATTATCAGGTGTTAATTCCTCTATAACTTTTCCCTTAGAAGGGTCAGCTTGCGCCACATCTTTTTCATAAGCTGTTATTGCAGCTCCTTGTATTTCAGATTGATTTTTATCATATAATTTACCACCCTCTACATATTCTTTAAGCTCTTCTTGTTTTTTGTTTATAGAATTTTTATGCTTTAAAAGCTCAGATTCAGATAAATTTTTTGTGTCTAATTGTTTTAATCTTGACAATTGCATATCTAATTCCAATCTTTTTCTAAGAAATTCTCTAGTTTTTGGTCTTGCTGGAGTTCCCTTGGGTGTTACAAATTCTATAGGATTTATAGGTTGTAAACCATAAGGCGTTAATATAAAAGATTTACCGTTTAACTGTGCTTCTATTAAAGATTCATTCATAATCAAACTCTGTAAGTACTGATCATTAGCGCTATTTTTTTGAATACCTAATCTTTTATAAAGCATTCCAACACCGTCTAATCCATAGTAGGCCAGCACTTCACCATCTCTATCGCTAAGTTTTTCGCCATTTTTAATTTTTCCAGATACTGTATAAAACTCAGATTCTTTTGGTGCATTACCCGAAGCTTCTTCAGCTTTAATCATTTTGTAAGCAGCATTTACGGCTATTTGGGTGTCAACTATTCTAAAATTATTTTTTAGTTCTTTAAACTCTTTGTCAGCTTCTTCTTTATTTATTTTACCTTTTCTTTTTCTTTTTAATAAATCAGTTACTTTTTTATTAAAAGCGTCGTTTAAATTGTTCAAAGAATTTTCATCTACATTTGTTACAGATTCTTGTTTTAACCCTAAAGCATCTGCGGAATTTTTAGATTCTAAATCTAATCTACCAGAGTTTTTTGCATTAATAATATCGCTTTTAAATTCTTTTTTAATGGTTTGAAAGTTCGGTACTGCTTTTGTAAAAACTCCGGCCATTATCATTTTTATTGTTTCTAACGCTTGCGTTCTTAAAGAAATAGTAATATTGCCCTCTTCATCCCTAAGCCCTCCTTGGCTAATTACTCCTCCAAGTTGATATGTAGTAGCCCCTGTAAAACCTCCACCAACAGATCTACTTACTCTATTATACGTATTTGGAACATATTTAGTCAGTTTATCTACAACAGGTGAAAATAATTTACCAAATTTTGATTTACGTAAATATGCAACAAAAGGGTCGTATGCAACATGCCCTGTTGCTAAAGCGGCTCCAAAACCCGCTGAGCTTTGTAATTCTTCTAAATTAAATTCACCGTCTATGTATTGCGATACCAATGTACCACCTGTAAAATTAACAGATTGAGCAACCACGCTTGTAGCTCCTTTAAAGGCTGGTACAGCATAAGGTATTTTAGCTACTTTAGAATTTGCTACTGCTTTATTTAAAAATTTTTGTGATTTGCCCACAAAATTACCGGTTCCTCTAGTAAATAAATATATTTCTCCAATCCATTTTACTAAATCAACAGCACCTGCTCCAGCTTCCCCTAAAAAATCTTGCTCTAATTTAAAAGTATTATTAGGCAATTTTACAAACAAATCGTTTTCTATGGCTGATTTGCTTATTGCAAATCCATTTGTTTCCGCCCATCTTTTATAATCGTTTTGTTTTTCAAAATTTAACTCAACATCAGCGCCTAGCATTTGGCTTGTACGTTTGGCAAATGAACTAAAAAACCCATCTTGCTCAGTAGTTAAAGGGTCTCTATTAAGTAAAATAGCTCTATTTATAATATTGTAATCTTTAAGAGCATCATTAAACGCTAAAATTAAAGCTTTGCCTGGCGCATTATAAGGGCTGTTCTTTTCATAAACAACGCTAATAGGTCCATCTTTAGCTAATTTATTTAAATTTTTAGGTAATTTACCAGTGGTTGCTATTTCTTTAACTTCTTTTCCTTTAAACAATTCTTCAGTATAGCTGTTTTCAGGATAATTATATATTTCTTTTGCTAAGCCTACTAATTCAAAATATTGTTTGCTTAAATTGTTTTTTAAAACATCAACCTCTGTTGTTGCAGCTAATTCATTAGATTTTTCAAATAATTCTAACTGTGCTTCAGTTGGTGCAATATCTAAGTTTATTAAATTGTTTCCGAAAAATAAAGCCTCGCCATAATTTTCTTTTTTAGCAATTTTACTTTGTTCTTCTGGCGACAATTTAGTAAAAGCTAATTCTTTTTCTGTTAATTGATCTTTTCCAAATTCTAAAATATTATCAGTAGTAATATTTGAAAATTCTAAAGAAGCTTTATTGCCTAAATAATTAGTTCTATAGCTTTGTGCGTTTTTTATATTAATTGGCTTTTCATCATTTCTTCGTCTATCGCCATTTGGCTTATAACTTTCTTTCTCTCCAGTGTAATTAAAATAAAAATCTTCACCTAATTTATTTAAATTATCATTTACCGTTGGACCCATTTCTTCCCATATGGAGTTTTCCATAGCTTTATTAAGCTTAGAAGGATCATACTTTTCATATATTATAGCTTCATTTAAAGTTCCATAAGCACCCTCAAAGTCCATGTTTTCTGTATACGTAATTATTTCAGCTCCAGGAACTTTTTTAACATAATCTTGTACATCTATAACATTTTCAAATCCTTTTTCTTTATTTTTAATTGCATCTTCAACTTGCTGAAATGTATATTCGTCATAGCCGTTTTTTCCTTTTGGTATTATAACTCTGCTTACAAAGTTAACTTCTCCACTTTCTAGCATTTCAATACCTTCGCTTTGACTTTTCTTTATTTTATTATTTTTCTTTAGTTCTTTTTCATATTGCTCTTTATTTTTTTCATAATCATTTAAAGCAATGTTATTAAAAACTTCATCATAAAACTCTGAAGTGCCAAACCCACCGGTTTTTCTACTTAATCCTTTAATTTTTATAGGTTCAAAAAGCTCAAACGGTTTTGATTCTGTATTCAATTCTGAATCCCCAGAATTTAAAGTTTCGGACACGCCATTTGCTTTCCCTGGTGCAGGTGCATCCGTCTCCACAACAGGGTCTATCTTTACTTCTTCAACTACTTCTTCCTCAACTTTAGGTTGGTTTTTCTTTTTCCACTCTTGAACTTTAGCAGGTATATCTATAGCTCCTTGTTCTTGTAGTGACTGTAC
>Ga0209535_1002965_pt1 | contig 10997 bp, 20 predicted proteins | sample LinPmetageLP28_FD_184041 | JGI IMG/M metagenome (GOLD analysis project Ga0209535, IMG submission 184041) | Marine viral communities from the Pacific Ocean - LP-28 (SPAdes) (version 2) | ecosystem: Environmental > Aquatic > Marine > Oceanic | place: Pacific Ocean | collected 2009-08-22
GAGAACAAAGGCTTTCAATGGACAAGAAGAATCATAGCTTTAACGGCTGTCTTTTTTGTTATTGCATGGCCTAAGATAGTTCCTGTGCTTTTAGATATACCTGTTATATTAACATGGACAGAATTTAAACCGGGTTTTTTGTTTCTGATAGAGAAGAAAGAAATACTAATGGACAGAGCATTTGCGGGTGTAGTGATTACTCCTTTAGATACTCACCTTATGTCATCCATAGTGGGACTTTACTTCGGTGGAAGTTTGGTGAAGAAATAATGTCTATCAAAGAAGAGAAGTTAAAAACAAAAGAAACAGATATAGTATTAAAAAGTATAGATAACTTAAAAGATTCTTCTGCACAAACAGATTTTTCTATGAATCAAAGTAAAAAGAAGGTTATTAATGAAACATTTGATAAGATAGCTGAGATAGAAAGTGACTTCGATAAAAATGCAAGTAATCCTGATTCTACTGCAAAAGGATATTTTCAATTTATAGATGCGGGTTTAGAGACTGCAGCAAATAGATATGAAAACTTAACAGGGTCTAAACCACAATGGTTACAAAATGCTTTAGATAATAAAGACCCCAGACTTTTAGACTATGACCAATCAAAAGCTTTAGCGATAGCAAATATTGCAATGGCTAGTGGTCCCACTATAGCTGATATGAATAGGATAGCTGAGTCAGGTCAAGTTATGGGAAGTATTGATGTTTATAACTTATACAAAGATTATCATCATACAGAAACAAAAGATAATCCTATTTCTAGTAAAGCAGTAAGTAATGCCTTCAGAAAATTAGGTATTGCTATGGAAAATAACTAACTCATACCATTAACAAATTTAGTTATCTTTTTATTTAGTTCATCTATCTCATAGACACAATAGTCTATTAAGGAACACATAGTATGTGTGTATTCATATTCTTTAACACTAAAGCTACCGCCTTTATCATAATTTCTTAAATTGTTTTTTGAAAAGTGGGAGTCTTCTTTATATTCGTTTAGTGATTTTTTTAAATCTTGAGGTTTTATAAAAGAGTAATCTATTTGAACATCATTATCTCTGTTCAAACTGATAGAATAGTCAATTAAGTTTGCAACGTAATCAAACTTTCTTCGTTTCTTGTTTCTGTCCTGATTCATTTTTAGATTCCTGTAATTTTAATACGACTTCCATAAGTCTATGCACTTCACCAAAAGGTCTAGTCCACATGTATTTTAATACTTCTTGCCTCTGTTCTTCATTTATTAAGTAGTTTTTCATGTCTCTTTTTCTCCTGTTTTATTTGTATAGTTCTTAATTCTTCTGTTAGTATTGTAGATAAATCTTCATACAATACTCTTAAAGAACCAAAATAGTTATTAGTAGTAGATATTTTTACATATCCTTTATCCTTTACTTGCTTTGATTCAAATGAATCTAAAGACAATAGTAAATCTCCTGTAAATGGGTCCTTAACTACTCTCATTTATTCTCACCATAATTATTAAAATCAATTAGTTTTATAATAGGAACTAAATATCCCCATGATGTATTATTATCCCCACCGGGAACTTTGTTAAAGTTATTCTTATTAATAATACTTTTCAAATCTTTTGTCTTTAATGTTATATTAAAACAAAATCTATCTCCACTGTAGAAATTAATTGTCCACCATTCTGCTTGTGTCTTTTTAATCCCACTTTCTTTTCCTCTACTTTGGTATTCACAATAGTGATTACCTGTCTTAATCCACTTATCTCTCTCTGACTTTACCTCAGTCTTTTCCCCTTGTTGTATTTCAGCAACAACAGTTTCCCCTTGTTTACCCCACTCTAAATCATACTTAAAGTTTGCGTTATGTTTCATTTTTTGTTTCTCCAAAATAAAAATTATCCCATAGTCCATCAAAAATCTCCAAAAATTTATCAGGATTTTTTAAATAAGCATCTTCTTTATTCATAGCATCATAAACTCTAGTTTGATTATCGTAGTAATATTCATTATTTATTTTCTTATAAAATTTATGCACTTCATTTTTAATGTTTTCATCATGCTTCATCTTCTACCCAACTCCTTATGTTATATTTATTAATGGATTTTTTTCCAAGACCATGCCCGTCAACTAGATTTTTATTGTATTCATCTTTAAAAATTTGATTTTCATATTTGTGACCTTTAATTTTAATTCCTAATTTTCTTATAAAAACTGTTGCTTTAGCTTCTGTGTAAATATCTGCCCATGATTTATCTCTACTAGTTTCCCATATTAAATCACTTACTTTAAGTTCAAATAAATTTAATTCTTTATGTGTATGTATATCTTTTAATGTATTCCAAATTTTTCTGTTACTGACACTTCCCATATCCTTATAGAAATATTTATTTATAATTTCAGCTTTTCTTTCAAGCAGTAAGTTCAATTTCTTGTCTCGGATTATTTATTTCTGCGTACCAAGCAAACTTAGGATTGGATGCCTTTGATTGTTGCTGAGGTAAGTATTGTATATCTTCGCCCCAACACTTATGTTTGAAAGGGCAGTAAGAACATATTGTTCCTAATACTTTATTACCTGTAGGTTTTTTGTAAAACATTTCTTCTTGTAAATCAAAACATTTTTCAAAAGGTTTATCTTCCATTAATGCTTTAGTATTATCTAAAGCTTTTTGTATTGCTTCTTTTCTGTATTCAGAATCTTCTTGTGGAGGTTCACTCAGTAATAGTTCCCCTGTGGATTTATTAATAACAATCCACCCACCAAAAGGTTTCTTTGTTGCTTCGGAATATAAATACCCCTGTGTTAAGTACCCAAAGACATCATCCTTGGCAACTTTTTCAAACCCACCACCACTCTCCCCAAACTTTTTATCAAAAGCAAAAGGTGATGCAGTTTTTATATCATAAACTTTATCATCTATTATTATATCATATGTTCCCTTCATGTCAAACCATTTGGTTTTGTACTTGACATTACCTTGAACACCTTGTATATTAGCTTTGGTAGTTCTTAAAAGCATAATCACAACTGCTTCTAATAAATCCCCAAATAAAAATCGTAACTTATTATTATAGTTTTCATAAGACTGTATAGCATTGCCACCGGAATATTTCTTTTCCATTTGTAGTTGACATAAAGGTTTGCCAATGCTAGACATTCTAATTCTAAATTCTGATTCTCTCTTCTGTGTAAACTGTTTTTCTACGGCCTGTTTGCAGTCTTTTAAAAACTGCTTTAGTATCTCTTTAGGTATTGCCACAGGCTTGTGTTGAGCCTGTGACAATAATGCTTTTACTTCTTCTAAGAAAGTCAAGCGGTTACTTCTTTTAGTATCTCGTCATCTAACACATCTGACGCAGTAGTATGACTTTTCTTAGATTTACTATGCTCGTCTTTAACATAGTTATTTTCTGATTCCACATACTCTAAGAAACCTTTTAATGTTTCTTTATCTGTATCAGAAAACTTAACGTCCTTATTGCCATCTTTAATCTTGGCAACAAAGTAAGTGACACTACCTTTGGTATGCTTTTCTGTACCATCAAATTCAAGTACAGTATTATACATAATCTTATTACGTTTGGATAAACTTTGTAACATGTTGCCGATTGGCATAAAGTTTACACCTCTTACTCTGTATACTACAGGTTCACTTGTTAGAATAATCTCTTCACCTTTTGAAGATTTACCTTTTGCTGATACAACACCAAAGACATTTCTATAACAGGTAATCTTTTCCTGTTCTATCTTCGCAACAGGGTCTAGATTTTCTCGTTCTGCTTTGGGTACACTTCCACATGATTCAGTTCCATTGGTGTCTATCTTAGAATCCGACCAACTTCTAAACATAACAGTCTTGTAATTATTCTGTTCGTTTTCCTCATCATATTTTTTGTACTGAAATGTATTTAAGAAAGGTCTGAAAGAAACTCTCTCTGCATACATCGTACCTTGACTTGTGCCTTCTACTTTATACAAGCCTCGTTTGATAGCATTGCCGTCACTATCTTCTGCTTCATAGTTAATAGATAACCTAGCTAAAGATGAACCACCCATATCGACATCTTGTCCGACCATGGCCATTATCTTATCGTTCGATAAATTATCTAAATTACTTAGTTCGTTTGACATATTTGTCTCCTTATATACTATATATTATATCACAATTCTGTGGATAAGTCAAGCCAATTCTTTCCACTTTTTATTTCAAAGTCTAAAGGTACATTAAGTTCACAATCAAATCTTTCTTTTAGTGATTCTTTTATGCTAGAAAAACCTTTGTTAAGGACCTCTATGGCTTGATTATATTCATCCGGATGCACGTCTAGTATCACAGAATCATGTACAGTATTGATTAATAATGTCTTCATATTGTTTTCTTTCAATAGATTCCATACATTAATACAAGCTATAGGAACTATATCTGCGGTGGCAAATCCTTGAACAGGATAGTTCTTAACTGCGGTAGATTGTGTACTACTGCCGTCTTTTCTTCTATAGATATTAGGGAAGTAGTATTCTCTACCACTCGGTAGTCTTACTATCTTTGATTTAATTGCAGTATCTTCTAACTTCTTATGCCACTCTGCAATGTCTTCATACTTCTCTAAAAACTTTTGATAATATTCTTTTTCTTTTTTCTTACCCATCATTCCACCATATAAAGGTTTAAATGTGTGGGCCTTTGCGTCTTGTCTTGAACATCCAATAACATCTGCAGTGTATTGATGAACATCAACTCCGTCTGCTATATCTATCATGCCTTGTTTATCTTGAGCCAAGAATACTGCAGTTCTAAATTCTAATTGTGCAAAGTCTACTTCAATAATTTTACCATTGTAGAATCTAGAGGTAATCGCTTTCTTGATAGGGAACTTATCACCCCTCGGCATATTTTGGAAGTTAGGTTTGGAACTAGATAGTCTTCCTGTTGTAGTTATATGCTGATTAAAAGAGGGGTGAAGGATTCCGTCTTCTCTAGTATTATCTTTGATACCTGTTATAAATGTATTAAGATAAGTTTCTACTGCACTGTATCTCATAATACTATCTACAAATTCTTTTAATGTACCTTCTGCAAACACAGATATTTTATTGAGCGTATCTTTATCTGTCTTGAATCCACCTTGAGAAGCGTCATGGATTGTTCTAGGTGACCAACCAAATCCTGCCTTGGCTTCTGTTTCTAAGAATATCATGCCTTCACCTTTACAGTCAGGACACTTTGACATGTTCTTGAAAGGTGTTCCGTCTACCTTAGTGTGTCTAATTAAACCTAAACCATTACAAGTTTTACACTGTGTGGCTACTGTTTTGTACACAGTATCAGTATACTTATCCACATTGTGTTGGAACTCTCTATCTGTCATACGGGGCCTACGTTTAGGTCTTTTAGTTTTCTTATCTATACCTATGTTAAATAAGTCTGCCCATTGTCTTTTATCTTGTACCTTTCTAGAGTAGATAACCTTAGATAAATCCTCTGTTGATGATAGATTTATCTTAGTATCACCCATCATTTGTGCTACAATCTTATCTATTTTGTTTTTAAGTTTATAGTATTCTTCATTCAATTCTTTTTCAACCAACTTTAGTTTATCAGAATCTACATGATTACCATTCATTTCCATATCTATTAGGACCTGTAGAAAATTATTCATCAAGTCTCTTGTAGGAATCAGATTAGTATTAGCATGATTATCAAAGGCTTGTGTTTGTACTTCATACAATTCTTTTGTTATCTTAACATCTTGCTTACCATACTCTTCTAGTTTAGCCATAGGTATCTGATGTATACCATACCCTTCATTCATGTAGGTAGCTAGGATGTCTGATTTTAAACTAATGCCTCTACGTTTACATGATTCTTTTAGAGATACAGATTTTTTCTCACCTCTGTTTATAATATACTCACCTAACATAGTATCATAGAGTTTACCTTTATATGTAAATCCACATTGATAGAGCCATGACATATCAAACTTAAGATTATGTCCTACCACTACATCTGATTCATTTAGTATATTTTGTATAGCCTTTCTGCTTTCTGTCAAGTCTTTTTTAATTTCTTCATCATGATAAAAGAAATAGTATTCATCATTGATACCTACACTCACTAATCTATTTTCCGGGTTAAAAGGTGAAGGGTCTCCTTCTTTTGTAAACGTTGTTTCTATATCTAATACTGTTATCAATTGTAGTCCTTTCTATAAATACTTGTCAATAATATTATTACTTTTTTGAAGATTTTCTGTAGCCGTTAAATATTGTAAATTATTTTCAACATGTAATCCACAAACATATTCACTTCTTAGAGGGATAATATGGTCTACATGATATCCTTTAGGACAATTTTTATATATTTCTTTTATTTTTTCTAAGTTTGCCCACAAAGGAGTAGCCCTAATTTTATCTGCTTGTCTTTTAGAATTATAAGCATTAATTAATCCTTTATTATTTTTTGCATAATGGCTACGATAAGCTTTTAGTTTTTCTTTGTTGACTTCATAATAAGCTTTCTTAGAAGCTTTTAGTTTTTCTTTGTTGGCTTCACGATAAGCTTTCTTAGAAGCTTTTAGTTCTTCTTTGTTGGCTTCATAATAAGCTTTATGAGAAGCTTTTAGTTTTTCTTTGTTAGCTTCATAATAAGCTTTCTTAGTTGCTTTATTTTTTTCTTTGTTGGCTTCACGATAAGATTTATTAGAAGCTTTTACTTTTTCTTTGTTGGCTTCCCTCCAAGCTTTCTTAGAAGCTTTTACTTTTTCTTTGTTGGCTTCCCTCCAAGATTTATGATAAGATTTCTTTTTTTCTTTATCTTTATAGGGCATCTAGTTCCTTTCTGCATAACGTGATATTGTGGGTCTAAGTATTACCTCAAACTCTGCATGGTCACCTGTTAGTTTATTCTTAGATAGTGTCACGAATCTAACACAATCCTCTAAATAATTTTCTACTTCGTCTTCTTTACCAATACCTAAAATAATATCGGCCTCCGCAGCTTTACCTGTCTTGGAGTTTTCCATTGTACTAAATGTCACCCTAGACCTACCCTGTGCTTCTGCTGAAGCTTGAGACATTCCAATCACTAGGATGTTATGACGTTTGGCTAACTCTCTTGATTGAGTATATACTTCTCGTAGCTTTTCATGGGTGGCATTGTATTTACCTGTCACATTTATCTTATCTAATTGGTCGATGATTAATATATCTACATCATTAGTAGAACAATACTCATCTAAATCATCCATAGTTTTTCCTACACAATCAAAATTATCTATGTAAGGACTAATTGTGGACCACTTTTGTTTAGCTAAGTCTCTACTGCCATTAAGAATATTACCTCGTTGTAATCCCGAAGACGCATTGAGTAATCTCATCTGTGTTCTGATTGCCGGTTCTTCATTAGCAAAGATAGAAACTTTCTTTTCTTGCCATGCGAATCCGTTAGGTGAGGCCACGAGGCTAACCCAAAATGCAGTCTTACCTACATCCGGTCTAGCAAATACAATCATAAAGTTTCCTCGACCAATACCATTGGTGGCTCTTTGTAAGGAATTTAAATTAAATTTAAACTCGCCTTGTTCTTGTAGTGCCTCTACAATTTCATCTACATCTTTAGTAACGGCTTCACTTTCTTGTTGCGTTTGTTCTTCATCTACATTAGCCATAAACTTTTCTACTTGTTTAAGACTACTACTACTAGGATTGTTAGATATATCTAAACAGATTCTTGCTAACTCATCTGCTTTCTTAATTCGATACATCGACTTCAAAGCGGTAGCAACCACATCATCGCTAGGTTCTTCTTGTCTTTCTATACTATCTATTAGTTCATGGATATTCTTTTGAGAAGCAAAGCTAGTGTTAGGATAATAGGTGTTGAAGTAGGCTAACTTTAAATCACTAAAGTTTATTTGTGTAATGTTAGGATTATCTCTGTAGATATACCCTATGGTCTTGTATATTTCTCTTGCACCATTTTGAAATATGGATGCATCTATTTCTGATTTTAGTTTATCGTATTTTTCTTTTGTTAGTAGTGTTCTAAGTATGTATAATCTTAGGTTACCTGTTTCCATTCCTCACAACTTTCTTTTAATACTTTAACTCCAATAGTCTGGCTTCCATTTTACATTTAGCCAATTCTAATTGAGTCACACTTTTTGTATCACAATCTACTTTCGTATTTTGTATCGGTTCTATTTCTTCTATTATTATTTTATCTTCTTTTTTATCTCTGTCAAATATAACTGTACAAGAACTAATAAATAATAATAATACTAATTTAATCCACAAAATCTAGTTCCTCTATTCTAACATACATTCTTTCAATGTCAAGTGCAATCCCAAATTCTTTTTGAAAAGATTCTGAAACTTTCTTTCTACATGCCTCGTCTATATCAGATACATTTCCGGCCACCTCTACTTCATAAGGTACCTCTACAGTCACAGTCATTAAGTGCTTTTTTCCAAACATATTATCCCTTTCTATGTGTATTTATGTTCTTTGTAGTAGTCTTCATATTGTCTTCTCGTGTGTTCTACATGTTGTTTTTCTAATCCAACTGCATATTTTTTTGCCGATAGATAGTTATCGAATACTGTTTTCCTTTCTTTGAAATATAAAATAGCACCTCTGATAGAACGTACATATCTAGGTATTTTCATTTTATACTTTACTCTATTACTATTTCTTGGTATAAAAGATTCTATCTTTATAAAATTATTTCTATATGTAGGCATAATATAATCTTTTGAATTAATGGTTTCCGTAATAGAATTCAATTTATTTATTAATCTAACTCCTTCTCTTAATCCTAAGATATTATTCTTAGAGGCTTTAGGATTTTCTTTATCAGAATAATTACTTCTATTATTGGCCCAGAAAACTTTCGCTTTGTCACTTTGAGAAAATCTACCCTTAATACTTTTCCTAGTATTGCCTTTTCTTTGATACTCAAAGTTATATATGATTGGTTCTATTCGCATTAGTAATTTATCTGTGGCAAGTTAGCCATTAAGTAAATTAAAAACAATACTACAATCAATACTGATACCATGAGTGCTATAAAGTCTCGCATATTTTATTACCCCATTCTTTTAGTTCCTCTATTGTCATCCATTTTAAATCTTTGTCTATCATTTTAATTTGTGTCGGAATGATATGGGATAGACAATCTCTTAACTTAAAACTTTTTTCTGTAGCATCTCTATCCAAACAGATAAATGCACTATCAACTCTATCAACTATCGGTGACACAAAATTATTAGGTATGCTTGTACCCATAAGGGCAATCCCTGTGAATCCGGCAAGTGCCACCTTACATGCTGATATTGAATCTTCTACAACAAAACCTATGTATTTATTTGTACCTACAATAAAAGGGGCAGGGGGTGTACCATACTTGTACCATTTGGGTGCAGTATTATCTAATGACCTACCTACCGCACCCACCACCATGCCGTTATCTTCTACTAAAAATACTAATCTATTCTTCTTCACATCATACATTAGTCTTGCTTCGGTATCAGTGATACCAAAACTCTCTACATATTCCCTCGCTTTATTATTACCGAATATAGTCACAAAATGTTTAGGTATGACAAACTCTTTAGAAGGTTCAGTTTGTGAGGGATTTATAAATTTTTCCAAGTCTTCTGCTCGAAGTTCAGAATCCGTCATACCTTTTGCCGTACAATTAGCATGAAAACAATTCCATACCAATCTTCCATTCTCATGTCTTACAGATAGAGTATTTCTATTTAAACAGAATACACAATCCCCTCGATAGGATTGACCACTTCCTATGTTAAGGTCTCTAATTCTGTCTAATTGATATCTATAATCCATACTTAACATTATACACTAATTAATCCTATTGTCAAGAAAAAAATAGTTGTTGACAAATCCTAAAAAATATGTTAAAATATAGTTGTCTACGGGGGCCATATATACCTGTAGAAAATTATTCATCTTCTATTTTCTTTGTAGGTTCTGCACTAAGAATCATTCTATCAAAATCCCTGTCATACAAATCAGAAGTTAAACCTTCCATAAGATATAACTCTTGTGCTTCTATTTCATTATTTGCTCTGACATAATACTTTCTCGTTCTTGTTTCCTTAACAACAACCGTCCACATCTTAGGCATATCTATAATCTTCGTCATTTTTCATCCTTTCTGCGATAGCTTCTGCTATACTGTAATCTTCATACATAATGTTCACTTCTTCATCTGTTATTTGTGGGTATATCATATCCATTTCTTTATCATCTTCCAACCATTCACCGTGGCCTTCACATACTTGACACTCATCTATTTCGTCATTCTTATCTCCCCAAGGTATGTAGCCTTTGCCTTCACACTCAGGGCATTTAACTGTTTTCTTCATCTTCTTCTTCCTTTCATGCTTTTTTTAATTCTCTTCTTCTTAGCTAATCTTTTTGATTTAGCTATGCCTGTTATAACTTTACTTATAATTTCGTACATTTTTTGCGCCATAATATTTCCTTTCTATACTTATATTATCTCAAATTAGTATGTATCTGTCAACAACTATTTTAAACTAAATGGTAATAAATTATTACTATATTATCACACCTGCTCTGCTATAATAACACTTGTAAAAACCCTGTAATCCTTTACAATAGAGGGTATATGGAGGTGAAATTATGAATGTTTTTGGTGTTACTAAAAAATCTATCAACTTTTTTGTTAATATGTTTGATAGGCATATTACTAATGAGGATAATGTCAACAGATATGTCGAAGTCGAATACCCACAAAATGATTGGGAGTGGATTAAAGATAAACTTAAAGATGAAAAACAACTTAAAAAAATCGTATAGTACGGAGGTATAATTATGAGAAAACCTATATTTGCAGGGCATATAAAACCGAACAATATAAGTAGAAAACCTAGATAAACCGGTTTTAAGAGGCATACAGGGGGTAGTTATTACCCCTCATGTATGTTGTGTCTAGTGTAAAGTCCGGTTAATCATTTCTTCCGGCTCAAA
>Ga0209535_1002966_pt1 | contig 10994 bp, 6 predicted proteins | sample LinPmetageLP28_FD_184041 | JGI IMG/M metagenome (GOLD analysis project Ga0209535, IMG submission 184041) | Marine viral communities from the Pacific Ocean - LP-28 (SPAdes) (version 2) | ecosystem: Environmental > Aquatic > Marine > Oceanic | place: Pacific Ocean | collected 2009-08-22
CCAAGCAAAGATGACTAAGATGAATATATCTGAAGAAGGTTTAGCTCTTTTAAAAAAATTTGAAGGATGTGAGTTAAAAGCTTATCAAGACTCTGTTGGAGTATGGACAATAGGATACGGACACACTAAAGAAGTTAAAGAAGGCGATCAAATAAATAAAGATGAAGCAGAACATTTACTAGCAGAAGAAATGCCAGAGTATGAAGGATACATTAACAATTATGTGGACGTGCCTTTAGAACAAAATCAGTTTGATGCGTTAACTTGTTGGGTGTACAATCTTGGACCAACAAATTTTAGAAACTCTACGCTTTTAACAGTTTTGAATCAAGAAAGATACACTGATGTTCCTAGAGAAATTAAAAGATGGAACAAAGCAGGAGGCAAAGTCTTGAAAGGCTTAATAAGAAGAAGAGAAGCAGAGGCTCTTTTATTTGAAGGAAAAAATTGGTATGAGGTGTAGTTATGGCATTAAGCAAATTTATATTTAGACCTGGGATTAATAGAGAAGGAACTGATTACGACAATGAGGGAGGGTGGTTTGACGCAAACTTAATACGGTTTAAAAATGGTAGAGTACAAAAAATCGGGGGTTGGGTAAAAGATACTTTATCTACTTATGTGGGTAAAGCAAGAGCACTCCATGCTTGGGTATCTTTGGAGGGAACTAAATTTTTAGGAATAGGAACTACTTGGAAATATTATGTTAAAGAGGGAACTAGTTTTAATGATGTTACACCAATAAGAAAAACCAGTACAAATAGCATTACTTTTGCTGCAACCAATGGTTCTTCAACAATCACAGTAACAGACTCTACCCATGGAGCAGTTACAAATGATTTTGTCACCATATCTGGTGCTGTTAGTTTAGGAGGTTTAGTAACTGCTGAAGTTTTAAATCAAGAGTATCAAATACTTTTAGTTACAGGCGCAAACACCTACACTATAACTGCTAAAGATACATCTGGTGCCACGGTTACTGCTAACTCAAGTGACAGTGGTAACGGAGGCTCAGGGGTTGATGGGGTCTATCAAATAAACGTAGGTCTAGATGTTTTTGTATCAAGCACAGGTTGGGGTGTAGGCACATGGGGAGCAAACACGTGGGGATCGGCTGAAGCTTTATCTGCAAGTAATCAATTAAGACTTTGGACTCATGACCATTTTGGTGAAAATTTAATTATTAATCCACGTGGCGGTGGTATTTATAGATGGCTAGAAAATAGTGGGGTAGGGACAAGAGCTGCGGAACTATCTGGGATTACTGGTGCTAATTTAGTTCCTACAGTTGGACTACAGGCAATTACTTCAGAAAAAGATAGACATTTGATAATTTTAGGTTCAGACCCCATAGTTAATTCAGTCCGCACAGGAAGTGTAGATCCTATGCTGATTGCTTTTAGTGACCAAGAAAACGATATTGATTTTGAACCAAGAAGCACGAACACTGCAGGTTCTCTTAGGTTATCTTCTGGTAGTCGCATAGTTGGAAGTGTTAAATCACGACAAGAAATATTAATCTGGACAGATACTGCTTTATATAGTATGCAATTTATTGGACCACCTTTTACTTTTGGCATAAATTTAATTAATGAAAATTCAGGTTTGATGGCACCTAAAGCAGCAGTTACTGCACCTAGTGGTGTTTTTTGGATGGGTTATGATAATTTTTATGTGTATACAGGTTCTGTAAAGAAAGTACCTTGTAGTGTTTTAAGTTATGTGTTTGATGATTTTAATTCTGGTCAGGCATATAAAACACATGCGTTTACAAACACTCAATATGATGAAGTGGGTTGGTTCTATTGTTCAGGAAGCTCTGATGAAATAGACAGATATGTTTCTTATAACTATGCAGAAAACGTTTGGGCATACGGTCAGCTTAGAAGATACGCATGGCTAGACTCTGGTGTAGAATCTTACCCTAGAGCAACAGACAATTCATATCTATACGAACATGAAACAGGCTTTGATGATGACGGTAGTCCTATGACGAATGTTTTTGTAGAGTCAAGTGATTTTGATATAGGCGACGGTGAGCAGTTTGCTTTTATAAACAAAATGATTCCAGATATTAGGTTTTTAAGTAATAGCACAGGGGGTCAAGTAAACTTAGTTTTAAAAACACGTAATTTTCCTGGAGACACACTAACAACAAACAGTACTTCAGTTATCACTAGTTCTACTCAACAGTCTCACGTAAGAGCTAGAGCAAGACAAGCAGTAGTAAGGGTAGAATCAGATGATGATAATACTTCTGGAAATACAGCAACAGGTTGGAGATTAGGAGCTACAAGACTGGATGTAAGAGCTGACGGAAGAAGATGAGCAGATTATTACCTACAAGGCTTCCTATAGAAATGGAAGAAGTTGTTACTTCAGAAACATATAACCGTTTAGTTAGAGTCTTAGAAATTAATCTAGGTGAGTTTGATATAGACAATATTCGTCAAATAAACGATGTAACTAAAAACACAGCAAAATTTAATCCAGGAAGTATAGTCTGGAACACAAACAATGAATCATTAGAAGTTTATAGCGGTAATGAGTGGATAACTATTACCACACCTAAAATAGATAAAGGTTTTTCTGCTACTGGTTCAGTAGGTGAGGTAACATTAAAAATAGCAGGAGCTACAAGCATTTCATTATGATATATACAATGTTGTTCAAATTAGTTATTATTAACTAAATCAGGAGTTAAATAAGAGGTTATGCAGACCACAGGGCTAGAAAGTTTAGAAAGTTTAGCAGATGCTCGTTACGAATTAGCGATTCATGGTCGCTACGGAGACACTACGATAGGTCATCTTACCCCTGGAGAAATGGTCTTACCTAGACCTATAGCTGATGATCCTGTATTAAAAAGACAATTATTTGACGCTTTTGAGCGTCATGAACTTAATCCTCATCAATATCAAGTAGGACATTTTGAAAACTCAATTAACCCACTCACAGGTGCCCCTGAGTTTGGTTGGTTTAAAAAGTTAGGTAAATCTATTAAAAAAGCAGCACCTACAATCGGTCAAGTTGTAGGTTTCGCTATTGGTGGACCAATGGGTGCAGCAATAGGTGGTGGTCTAGGTGGCGGTGTAAAAGAAGGAAACCTTAAAGGTGCTATAAAAGGTGCTGCTCAAGGTTATGTAATGGGTAACGTTGCAGCAGGTTTCGGTGTCAAGGGTGGTGGCGGATTAAGTTCACTCAACCCTTTTGATAAGTCAGGTATGTTTAGAAGTCTTAACCCAGCAGTTTCTTCAATACAATCAGGTACGCAAGGAACTGTAGGTGGCTTCTTTCAAGACATTGGTGCATCAGGTGCAGGAATGTTACGTGGAGCAAGTGCAGGTTTACCAGGAGCAGGTACAAGTATGGAGTACTTGGGACTAGCCGATAGTTACGGTAAATTAAGTGGGATGGGTAAAATAGGTGCAGGTCTTACAGGATTAACCGCACTCGGCGGACTTGAAGGTGGTGAAAATAATGCTCAAATGCCTGGACCAAGTGGAGCCCAAGGTGGTTATCTACAAAACCCACTTAGACCAGCAGTACTACCTACTCAATACGGTACACAAGGTGTAGGAGCAGGCACTCCTAATTATATGACTTCTGGTATAGGTTCTTCAGCAATGCTGGACCCAGCTACTGCTGCATATTTACGATCAACTATGGAAGAAGATGAATACAGTAAATTAATGTTTCCCGAATTTAATGAAGGTGGCGTAATAGATATGAGAGCTGTTGGTGGAGATATAGAAGACCCTAATGGTTCAGGGGATGTAGACACAGTCAATGCCATACTTGCGGATGGTGAGTTTGTCATGACTAAACAAGCAGTAACAGGTTTAGGCGAAGGTGACCACGAGGCAGGAATCGCAAGACTTTACGCAATGATGGACAAAAACGAAAACAAAGCACAAGGAATGGGAATAGGGAGAGCTTAATGGCAGAATCAACCAGTTATCAAAGAACAGAAACATTACCAACTAATATGTTGGGGCAATTTTACGCTGGTGTTCCAGGACAAAACGTTCCTGGAATTATGCCTTTATTAAATCAAGATTTAGTTAATAAACTTATGGGCTTCGGTGTCGAAGGAGCAAACCCATACACATACACAGGCAACCGTATAGCTGATTTTACTCCAGCACAACAAGAAGCTTTCCGTCTCACTGCAGAAGGTGTTGGCGGATACCAACCTTATCTACAAGGTGCAGAAAATATGATACGTAGTGGTGTAGGAACTGCACAAAATGCTTTTGGTACTTCAAAAGGTTTGATAGGGGACGCTATAGGTGCAGGGGAAAGAAGCACAGCAGAAGGCACAGGGCTTTTAAGACAAGCCCCTAAAGTAGCAGGTGCTGCTACTGGTATGGGTGTAAATCAATTACTAGAGGCTGGTAGAGGATTAGGAACAGCAGCAGATGTAGGTTACGGCTCTACTGGAATGTTTGACCCTAGTGGTGTAGAACGTTTTTATAACCCTTACGAGGAAGATGTAGTACAACAAACACTAAAAGACGTACGAGAAGGTTTAGCCCAAGGGGATATTGCCAGAAGAGCTAGTGCTATAGGCTCTGGTGCTTTTGGTGGATCTCGTAGTAGGTTATTGGGAGAAGAAATGACAGAAGCTGCAGCGAGAGGTGCAGCAGAACAAGTAGGAGCTATTAGAAGCGCAGGTTTTGGCGACGCAGCACGTAGAGCACAATCAGCTTTTGAAACACAACAAGCAAGACAGGCAGGACAAGCCAATTTATTAGGAAATTTATCTGGTCAACAAGCAGGTATAGGTTCTGCTATAGCTGGGCTAGGAACTAATTTAGGTAATCTTCTTGGCAGAACTGCTGGCGGAATAGGAGCATTAGGTGGTAACCTTGCTAATGTTTATGGTCAAGGTGCTAGAGATATTTATTCTGGTGGCGCAGGTGTAGGTCAGTTAGGCTTAGGAGCAGGTTCGCAGTTAGCAGGACTAGGTTCATTAGGTAGTAATTTGATGGGTACAGATATTAGTAGACTAGCTGGCATGGGCGGTATGCAACAAGGATTAGATCAAAGAAATCTAGATTTAAATTATGGAAACTTTGTTGGTCAATACAACCTACCTATGCAAACTATCGGTAGTGCTGCAGGATTAGCAAGTGGACTAGCACCAACTATGGGCGGAACTACTTTACAATCTGGTATCACAGGAAATGACACTAATCCATTAATGCAAACGTTAGGAACTGCATTAACTGCTTATGGAGCATTTAAGTAATGGAGTCTAAATATCCCTTCCGTCCATATGTTGGTCCAGGAACAACGACTATTACTGGTGATCCTAATAACCCTTTTGGTGGAACAATCACAGATCAAAACACAAATATGGTCATGGCTGATGAATCACCAGAACAAACCATAATGAGACTAGCTCGTAGTGGGTTAGCCATAGATCAAATATCTCAATTAACTGGTATACCTGAAGAACAAGTAGCTATGCAAGTATCTGTAATGCAAGGACAACGACCAAGTGCCCCTCCCCCACAACCACAAGGCATAGGCATAGAATCAATTTTACAAAATAACGATTCTCAAGAATTAAGTGACTATGTAGATGAAGGCGGTAGTATGTCTGACTTAGTTCAATCAACTATAGATCCTAATTTAGATCCAGGTGCTTTTTTGACAGAAGGATCAATTATTTCAAATATGGAAGATATGTATCTTGATCTAGATGAGGAAGAAGCGGAAGCTTTAGATGCAGAAAATGATCCAAATAAAAAAATAATAATGGCATCTGCAGCAGGTGCTGGTGCTAGAGGTGCTGACGATTCAGAAGCACTTGAAACTTTTGGAGCAATGGCGGATATTAATGGTTCAGTTGACCCACAAGATAGAATACAAGTGTATAAAGACGCAGCAGCATCTTTTTATAACGTAGACGATATTAAAAAATTAATAACTAAACCAGATGAAGGTCTACCGTTTTTAATAGCAGGTGCTGCACTTATACAATCAGGTGAAAAAGGCGAAAGCTGGGGTACAGCTTTATCTTCAGCACTTTCTAAATACGCACTTAGTAAAAAGAAAGGTGATAGAGATTATCAAAAGACTCTTGATTCTGTAGACATACAACGACAACAAGGTATAAATAATTTTGCTATGCAATTATACATGGCTGACATTAAAGATCAAAAAGCTTTATCAAAAGCTTTGATAACCGCAGACCGTTCACCCTATAAAGTAGGAGAAAGTCCTAATCCAGAATATTTAACTGATTCAGAAGTAGCCTTTAGAAGCAGAGAAGGGGAAGCTATATTACCATGGCGAGCTGAAGACGGAGCTACAAAAGAATACACACTGTTTAAAGATGAAAACTTAGACGGTCAACCCGATAATAATGCACCTGCAGTAACTAAAATACTAACTGCAGTAGGTGCTGAAAATGCTCAATCAGAAGGTTTTATAGTAAGAGAAGGAAATTTAACTAAAAACAAAAAGATGTACATGGTCGATGGTAAATCAAAAATGTTTTCATCAGAAGAACTTGATGCATTTTTAACAGAAAATCCGACCGCTAAACCTATGGCTATAGGAACAGCAAGCATAAAATCTGTTATAGAAAAAGCTACAGGTCAGCCTACTTTTGTTTCTGCTCAAGAACTTATGACTCCTAGAGGTAGAGAACTATACACACCAATTAATGCAAACGAAAACATGGTGGTGTTTGGACCAGATGGTAACCCTGTGCTAGTGAAAGGTGACGGTGGTCTTTTAACAAAAACTCAACAAGGAAAAGAAAAATTAAGAATAACAGGTATGTTACGAGATAATGACATATCTAGAAATAATGTTATTAGAACACGTCAAAGTATTTTAGACATATATAACGAAGCAGATAGAAGAGGTGCCCCACTTACTTTCGGTACTGCTGGTGCTTTAACTGGTTTAGGTAAACGAGTGATTGACGAAGTAGATCAAATGAAAACTATTTTTACTGATCCTAAAGGTGGCTACAGTTTATACACAGATAAAAACGGTAATGGTGTAAGAGATCCAGGAGAAGACGCTCAAACTTTTGAAACATACTCAAAACAATTTGATGACAAAATAGCAAACAGCAACTTAGGTAAGTTTTTATTGAGCTCAGGTTTATCTAGAAAAAGAGTAAACAGTTTAGTATTAACACTTGCTCTGCAAAGTGCTGCTACAGATAATCAAAAAAGCCGTGACATATCCGATAAAGATATGGACAGATATCTAACTAGAGCTGGTGCATATGCTACTTCTGAATCAGAATTTTTAACGTTAATAGATGATTTAACTTTATCAGTTATGCAGAAACATGAAGCTGTTTTAGATGGTGAGCTAAAGTACGCAGCAAAATATCCAGATGCAGACGGAGAATATGTTTCTATGATTGATTCACTATTCCCTAATATAGTAGAAGAAGATAATAATTCAAGACCTTTTAGAGACGCACCATACACAGTATCAGAACTTAAAGAACAACTTAGAGGCACTACAGACGATTACAGAAACAGAAATTATGTAGACCCACAAATAGACAGTGGTGCAGAGACCGTGCTTCCTGGAGGAGATGAAGCTTCTGGTGTAGGTAAACAAAATGTTCATGAAATTTATATGTCTTATAAAATGGCTGGTGACACAAATGAACAAAATGCATACTTAGCTCAATTAAGAAAAGAACTTGGTCAGTCATCAGCAGAATATCAAACTATTAAAAAATATATTGAAAGTCAATTAAATAAATAATGGCACAAAACGACGTAATAGACTTAGACAAAATACTAGATGAGTATGAAGCTGGTCTTATGGTCAGACCTGGAGTCGCTCAGACTCAAGCAGCAAAAGCACTAGATGATCAAAAGTTAACTGAGTTCGGTTATGTAAAACCAGAACCCACTAAAAGTATGAGCCAGTTTGCTCCAGTTGTAGACTACATGAAAGAAAAAAGAGCAGTCGATGAAGCTACAAAACAAGGAGTCTTAGCTGACGATCCATATTTTGTAGAAAACTACATGGATAAAGTAGCTCCTCAAACACGTGCTGAGTATACTGGTGTAGATTTTACAGGTGGGGCTGAAGGTGATGTTATACGTCAAATAGAATTACTGCCAGCAGATATACGAATAGATGAAAACTATGTACAGAAAGTTTTACAAAAAAATTATGCTCAAGATTATGACATACCTAGAACATATGATTATGACGTAAGGGTTGAACCTAACACAAAAGAGCTTATTTTTAATGACCCTTTAAATAATAACCAGCCTACCGTAATCAATCCTCCAGGGCTCAATAAAGGAGACTTTTTAGCCTTTGTAGAGCCTGTCGCTGCAGAAGTAACTGCAGGTATAGCTGGTGGTGTGGTGGGTGGTGTGGCAACTGGCGGTAGTCCTTTTGGTATCGCTGCTGGTGCAGTACTTGGTGAAACTGCAGCAACTTTTGTATGGAGATTAAATAATCTTAACTATTTAAAAGAAGAAGGTTATCTACCACCAGACTACGATATTACAAATAGAGCTATGAAAGATGCAAGCATGACCGCTATGTTTAGTTTAGGCGGAGTAGCTGCATTTAAATTAATTAAACTTGCTGGTGGTGTTTCAAACATGCCAGAAACATTACTTAATGAAGATGAGTTTTTAAAAGCATTTGAAACATTAAAAGAAGCAGGTGAAGATACTGCTGCTATGACTGCTCCTCAAGTAATGATTAGAGCAGCGGACGAAGGAGTAGAAATAAAATCACCAGCAGAAAATGTAGAGGCTGGTTTGAGGAGAGAAGCCGAATCATCAACTCAACAAGCACAACCGTTAAGAGACATATACGCAGAACAAGAACAAATGGGCAGAGACCTTGTGCCACAACCTTTTGAAGCACAAAATATTACTCGTGAATTAGTGGAAGAAGAGGCAGGTGCAGGTATGAGAGCTCTACGTGGACAAGAAATAAGAGACATAGCACAAGAAACTATAGAGACTAGCCCTAAATTTGTGCAAGCTGAAAAAGAGCTCGTGGATCTTGGCGTAGAATCTGATAACTTATTTAGAGGTATAGCTGATGGATCAATTGATCCGTCTGTGGCTGGTTCACAAATAAGGTCAACGTTTTCTGCAGCAGAAGATTCAGCAAGTAAGCTAGTAGACGATGCGTATGAAAACGCTAAACAATTAGCAAATTTTAGTCCTAATCAAAAACCATATGATTACAGTAAATTAGTAGCCCCTACTAAAAGATTTAAAAATAAATTAAATCAACAAGCTTTTGCCGACCCACAACAAAAGAAAATAGTGAGTGGAATTATAGAGAGCATTAATAAAGGCACTAAAAAATCTGATGCTGTATTTACACAAGATTTATCTAACTTAAGAAGCATCATTAGGCAAAACGTTGCTATGGGTAATAATGTAGATGATTTAGTAACATTTAGAAAAACTCTTGAAAGCATACGAGCACAAACATTAAAAGATTCTGGTAATAAACAAGCTTACGACGAGTTCATAAAAGCGGAAGGTTTATATAGACAAAAGATGGAAGACTTTAATAATGATCAAATAAAACGATTATTGAATCTTCAAACAGTAAGTAATGATTTATATAAGCAAGGCGATAAAACTGCTTATAATGGTTTTGTAAGTTTCTTACGAAACAACATTACTCCTCAAGCTGATGGTTCTTTTAAATCACCTAAATTTGTTGATGATATATTATTTGACCCAGAAAATACAACAGGGCTGTTAGGCTTAAAAGGTGGTCTCCGTAACGCATACATGGATGAAGTAGTAGATACTGTAGGTGGAGTGATGAAACCTAAATCTCCTAGAGCTCATGAAAATTTCATGGCTAAAAATAATAATATCATTAAAAAGTTTTTCTCAGAAGATGAAATACAAGAGTTCACTAACGCAGAACAGTTTATCAATACGTTTAAGCAAAGAGAAATAGCTTTAACCAGAGCAAGAGATTCTATAGCTAGAAATACAAACTTAGCAGATGTTGCTAAAAACTTTAAATCCCCAGAAGACTTATTCAATAATACTTGGAGCCCTGGAAAAATTACAGCCACTAAAGAAGTGTTTGATGCTTTAACCAATAACGGTAGTCAAGATTTAATGAATGCTTATAAGTCTTATATCTTTAAAGATTTAGCACAGAAAACTCAGAAAAAAGGTACTCTTAATCAAAATGTGTTTGATGGCGGTAAACTAGAAGAGTATGTAAATTTAAATAAAGATAATTTAGAAGTCTGGTTTGGTAATAAATTTTCTACACAACTCACAGACATAGCTAAAAAGTTAAAAGCTTTTGATGATCCTAGAGTTTCTGCTGTTAGACAAGCTGACAATTTTATGTTAAATTCTTTAAATAGTCTAGCTCGTGCTTATGTGGGTTTATTCACAACTCCAGGTCGTGTCATGACAGCTGTCAAAAGTATCGTGTCTGGTAAAAAAGACATTAAACAAGTAGAACTGTTGAGTAACCCAGACATGATGTATGATGCTATTATGAAAGACCAATGGCAAAGAAATCCTGTAGTGAAGGGTTTAGTTAGGGAACTGGGTAGGATATACTATAGAGAAGACATAGCAGAAGAAGAACCAACAACTAAAGTTACCCCAGAAGAAACAGTCAGGTTTGGTCCAGGGTTTCAAGCACCTGAAGGTATGAACAGGGGCGGAGTAAAATTAAAATACGGTTACGGAGAATAACATGAGTTTTTTTAAAAAATTAGTAAAAAACGTAAATGCTCAAGTAGCATTAAAAAATCAAGCAGCATTAAATGATCAAAGTGTGAGTGTAGAAAGAATGCCTACAGAATCAAGAGGGGGTCTTTCTTCTTTGTTTGGCGGTATGACAAAAAGAAGACCAATGCAAACACCCACACCTCCATCACCTACAGGTATAGAAGCTCTTATAAGACCACAGAGAACAGACCCTAATAATCAAAGAGACATGCAAAGATTAATGGACATGCAAAAACAAACATTTAG
>Ga0209535_1002967_pt1 | contig 10993 bp, 24 predicted proteins | sample LinPmetageLP28_FD_184041 | JGI IMG/M metagenome (GOLD analysis project Ga0209535, IMG submission 184041) | Marine viral communities from the Pacific Ocean - LP-28 (SPAdes) (version 2) | ecosystem: Environmental > Aquatic > Marine > Oceanic | place: Pacific Ocean | collected 2009-08-22
GACCTGCCGCCTTACTATCTGCTTTCAAATCTGTATTTGGAAATATATGTGCATATTCCTCAGAATCAATTAAATCCCTTACCTTACGTCCAAACCTTACCGCAAGTTCCGTATTGTGCGTTGCTTGTATAATCTTTAATTTAGGATTTCGGCCAAGGAACCACGCAGGCATTAAATAAGATGCAAGTTCCGACTTCGAATGTCTCGGTGGCATGTTGACAATTAATCGATCAATCTCACCATTAGCTACCTTCTCTAGCTTTTTCGCTATCTCTATATGATGACGGCCTTCAATAAAGTTCTCATAAACATGATGAACAAATGGCATAAAGTTTTTTTGTGCCTTATCACGTAAAATTAAACGTGCCTCAGCTTCCTTCAGCATTAAAAATTCTTTAAGTGCCTCGTCTGGTAATGTATCTAAATTCATTACTTGTTAAATGGATTGAACGTAATAGGATTTAATCCCCGTATACCACCCGCACCAGTTGCTACTGTCGAAGGACTAAACGGTCCAGTTCTGTAAGAAGGATTTCTGTTTGCTGGAAATACTTGAAAACCAGTTCCCGTAGCTGCTTCAGCTATAGGTGTGCATTTCCCATCAATGAGTTGATAACCCTCGGGACATGGATCTGTAGGTGCTTTTGGTTTTGCCTTTTTTTGTTCCGTGTCACTGCCTTGATCATTTGCTCGTGCACTTGGATCATTACCAGTAACAAGATTACCCATGGCATCTTTTATTCCTATAACAACACCACTATCGTTTCTAATTAATTGACTATCTGGAATAGATGCACCAGTTCTAGCATTGTACTCCTCAATAGTTTCTTTGTCTTTTGCCATGTTAGGTGCAGTGTATCCAAAAATTGCTTCTATAGGATTTAAATTTCTTCCAAGAGCAACGGATGTTGCTAATGCATCTTTTGTTTTATCTTCAACAAGACCAAAAATTCCAGGTGCAGTGGTTGGATAAGATCCAGTTTCTGGATCAAACTTACCATAAATAGCTTCAATATCTGCCATACGTTTTGCATCAAATGCTTTGCCAACATTTGGATCAAAAGGATCTTCTGCTCCAGGGGCCGTGGTTCGTGAGTCAACCATATCGAGTGCAGGACCAAAATCATCTCCAACTATACTCTGTTGATTTGCAGCTTGAGTTCTTGCATCAACCATATCTAACGCAGGACCAAAATCATCTCCAACTATGCTTGCAACTGGAGCAGTTACACCAAAATCGATGCCTCTTGCATCTCCCATTCCCACACCCTTATCTCTTGCTTGATTTAACGTTTGTGCAAGTGCAGCAAGTCCTAGTTGTTGTTGTGTTTGTGGGGCAATTTTATTGACAGATACCTCCGCAGGTAAAAAAGATTGAATCCTTGTTTCATCGCCAAAAGGAGTATAACTTAAAGTGCCTTTTTGTTCTGGTGCCATGACTCCAGTTTCTAATCCTTTTGGTGCAGTATCCCTACGACCAGTCATCGTCCCTAAATCTGGATCAAAAATACTGGCCGATTGTGCAAATGTAGGTGTGGCTGCCGCTGCTTGTATAGATGGAACACTAACTGAAGGTGTACTATCTCCTCCTTGTGTTGCATTCAATACACTAGCAAATTCAGAAGGAGATTGCGGTGATTTTCCAACTGGATTGCCTTGATTATTTGTTATACCACCAAACGCCTCAAAATTAACACCAGCACCACCTTGTCCATCTGTAAATCCTATGGCTGCATCTTGTGCAGTGCTTCCCGTTGCAGAAACAGAACCTTGTCCAGGACCTAAACTTACACCAAAAGTCGTTCCTTGATCGTTATTATCGTCACCACCAGAAGGAGGCCCAGGATCTGTGACTTCTAAACTGTTGAAATCTTCTGCGGTTGAACTAGTATCGTCATTACTACCACTATCGCCCATGATCAATCCTTCCTGCGTTGCTAATTTTATTCGGTCTGTTCCAGTAAGCTCGTTTATGACCAGTATATTTCATGATATTCTCTGTCAAAAATGTTCTCATGTCTCTTGCAATATAAAGTACATTATTTTGGGAGCACATGTCAATAACCCAAACTTGTTCTCCATTGTTTCTGGCAAACGCATCATGGCCAAAGGTTCTATTAACAGCCTCGTCCTTAGTCAAAAATGTCCATGTCGCAAAGCCAATAAGAGTGTTTTGATTGCGGTACAGTCTTATCTTCCCATGCATGATAGATGGTAAAAATTTTCTGCGTAATTCTGCAATGCGTTGATTACTATAGAACGGGAATCTGGATGCCATCTCCATGACTTCGCCTAATAAATGAAAACCAGAATGATTTAAATCGTACATAAATTTTTGCCCCAGGGACTCCAACTAGGTAAAAGTATCAGAAAAAGGGGGTGGGGGCAACCCAATGAAAATACCTCCAAATGAATTTACCAGACTAGCATTTTATGTATGTATCTCTAAAAGACCCCGCCCAAAATCGGGGTTAGGGGTCAATGGATTTAATAATAAATGCTTTTGATAATCTCAAGTTACACCTAAAATAAAAAAGGCGGGAAATAATCCCGCCTTAAAGTTTTATTGTTAATGCTTATTCATAAGAAGGATTATCTTTTTCCCATTCATAAGAATAATTAAATTTACTATGGCACTTACTACAAAGTTTTATATTTCCTTCATAGTCAGTACTACCGCAATTTCTTTTTTTAAATGATCCTTCTTCAAATTCTAAAGTGGCACTATTAATGCCACTGGATTTGAATATAGATATTTTATTTGTACAAATCATTAATCTAAACCTTCCTAATGTTTATCGTGTTTTGTGTGAAACTCTTTAATATATTTTTTGATACCTTCTCGATTTACTATATTAATATTTTCTCCATTAACTTTAATAAATCCTAAATTTTCAAAATCTTTTAAAGCTTGTTTAAAATAAGGATCATTTTGCATTAAATGAATTAAATGTGACATAGCCATTTATAAAATCTCCATAAAATATAAGTTAAAGCATTTATCATTTATTAAACAAATAAAGATTAATGAATAATAGATAATAGCGAATAGGAATATTGCTGAGATAAACTCAGCAATATAAACTCCATAGTTTTTAATAAACTTAATCATTAAACAAGATCCATATATTTAAGATCGTCATCATTTAATATAGTAGGTAATGGAGATAAATCTATTCCATTACTTGCCTTGATTATTTTTTGATGACCTTTAAATGAAACTCTTTTTTTAATTTCATCTAATGATGTTTCAATACTTTTACTTTCTCCTTCTTTATTAGTACCTAGTATTAAAGCTTTTCCCATTAATGGCTGAGATTGTCCATTATCACAATCAAAGGTAAAACAATAATTAGACGATTTTAATAATCCTTCATCGTCTAAATAAATTGTATCTTCACATTTATTAAAAGGATAAACACAAGTGAAAAGATTACATTCGGTCAATCTAGAAATATCCTTATAATTTCCACTATAGTTTATTTCATTAATTAACTTTAATTTTGGATTTATTAATATAGCTTTCATAATTATTTACTCCATACAGTTTTAGTTATTTCATATTCATAAGAAACTTTTCTAAATTCATTAGTTCCTATCTTTTCAACAATCCCTTTATTTTCAGCGTTTTTAAAATGTGATTTTTTAAGACTGTTAAACTTATTAAAAACCTTACCTATTAAAGTATGGTTTTTCTCATTAAGTGGAATATCATCCACATTAATTTTTTCTATTGCTTTCACTAATTGAGATAAAGAAACTTTATCAATCTTAATTTTGGTTTTTGCTTTAAGCATTTTTTACTCCATGTAAAAATATTAAATACCTTAATTGATATCAATATAAGTATATTGATACCACATAATACTACATAAAGATATAATGAATATTTGACAAAATAATTTTATTTATCGTCATAAAATTGACGAGCTGCTTTTTTAAAAATTTTTTTTGATTTTTTATTTATATATAGTTTGTTGGTCTGAAAATCGGATTATATATATTATGTTAGTTATATAATAGATCCCCGACCCCGACCCGAATCCCGACCCGAATCCCGACCCGAATCCCGAATAAAAAAAAGGCACCGATTAAGGTGCCTTTCCTTGGAGTAATTTTTTAATTACGTATGTGTGTATCCATCGGGTTCTATCCCGAAAGTTAACCCGATTTCGTGGATGTAAATAATCCCCGTGGTTATATATCCCATTTCGGGATATACTCGTTTACGAAATTGTTTATAAGATTTATTATCTAATTGAATTAAGAACCTATTATATAGGTTCTTAATTGCTAGTTGTTGTTGTTTATTCAATTTCATCTATTCTCTCCCCATAATCTAATGACATTGATTCATAATTACCTTTGAATATTTCGGGTTTAAATTTTTTAATAAATGTATCATGACAATCGTCACACACATACCCGAGATGAATCCCCATTGCATCTGCAATGGGGAATGATTCTTTATCCTCGAAACATTGAGGACAATGATCTAAACTATATGGCATTATCATCCTCCTCATCCTCATCAGTAAAAAATTCGATTTCAATTTTTTTAATTCGGTTATCTTCATAATGAGCATAAACGGGATATGATCCGTCACCATATCCACTAGAAAAAGAGACCCCTCGACCATTTCCGAGTTCGCCTCCTTGGTTAAGTGAATAACAAGTTACTGAACATGATCCATTATATGAGTAACTTGTATCGGCAAGTTCTTCATTTTCAAGTTTAACAAATAAACCCTCCTTAATTAAGGTGTTCATATTCTTATTGTAACCTTTAATCATATCTTCCTCATAATTAAAAAAATCATCGGGATGAACAATAATTTTTTTATTATCTCTAACATTCATAAATTTTGTTTTAGGATTAAAATCATTGTTGTGAAAGTTAGTTAAGTAACAAGGATCAGTTACCATTAACTGACCACTATCTACATTTACACGACCTAATAAAGTTCTATGCATTGTCTTATACTCCATGTTGTTATTGTCATATGTAGTATACTTAAAATTACAGGTCTTGCAAAGTTTTTATTATTTATTTCAAAATTTTTTTGAACTGCTGCAGTTTTTATTTTATCGTCCTGGACAATATGTTTGTTGGCGTTTTTTTCGGATTATATTATATATAGTATATTATTGCATTGTTAAACCCGACCCGATCCCCGACCCGATTTAATCCCGATCCCGACCCGACCCGAAAATAATTATTTAAAGTTTGCATAATATCCCGATATCGATTAGACTATATAGGACAATTACATTGGAGTAAAAAATGTTAACTACAACTATATATAAAAAGAATATTCATGATCTAAATGAATATAAATTTAAAACAATAAAAGATAGTACTAATATTAAACTAGGTAAAAAAGTTATTAAAGGTATGTATAACAATTATAAATTAAAAACTGTTACTTTAATTGAGCGTGAAACTTGCCCGTCCGATTGTATACATTGGGGCGATTGTTACGGAAATAATATGCCTTTCGCACATCGTATGAAACATAATGATCAGAATTTATTACAAAAGAAAATTTATAACGAATTATTAAATTCTACGAATCAATTATTATTAATTCGTTTACATGTATTAGGCGATTTTTTTAATGTTAAGTATGTAAAATTTTGGTCTATAATGTTAAACACATTTAAAAATATTGCGGTTTATGGTTATACCGCAAATAATATAAATTCTAAAATTGAATTATCTAGAGATATAGCACAAGAAATTATTAAGCTTAATTATAGTAAACATTCACATATTAGATTTAGTAATGATTTAACAAATAGTTTTTCAGCAAATTCTTATGACGTAGTAAAACCAGTAAAAGGAAAATCAATATTATGTCCCGTGCAAGAAAACAAAACCGCAAATTGTGGGACGTGCGGGTTATGTTGGAATCAAAAATCGCAATCAATAATATTTAAAACACATTAAGGAAAATAAAAAAATGAAAAAAGATTCAAAAAAATTAGTAGAATTTAAAGAGCTTTTAAGTAAACAAAAAGAGAAATATAAATATAGACAAATGGTAAAACAAGCTTTTAAGAGAAAAATAGAGAAAGAGGCTTAGGCCTCTTTTTTTATATCCAACATTCTAGATCCAAGAACCTAGTCGCCTTGTTTATGTTTCTTTATTACTGTTTCTAGGTGCTTGATCCCCGATTCCCGAATTGCCCCGAAAATATCCCCGATTCCCGATCCCGAAACCTTGATTATAGGCTCTGTATTTAGTCCATCTATAGCTAATTGCCTTGCATCATCGCCCCGAAATAAAAATAGGCTACCCTCCCCGACCCTTTGTACCAAGATAAAGGATAACCCAAGATTGAGCGAATACTTGGTATTCCAAGCGATTTGATTTGGTGCAATCCTAATTTTGTTAGCTTTGGTTATCTTCAATTCGATCCAAAAAGACAATCCATTCCATACGATATGAACATCGGGAACACCCCCATCCATACGATTTTCTATTCGTGTAGCATAACAATCATGAGGTAGATTTTTTTTAACTTTTAGCCAAAGATTTTTTTCTGTTGTCATCCTTAACCTCTTTATAATCGCCTTCGATAAATACTTGAGGATATTGCTTTTGTAAATCTGCTAATCTTGAAACAATTTCATCCCTTGATAAATTATCTAATGAGTGAACATTTTCTCTTCGATCAGTAGTTAAACCACCTAAGGCACTTCGGATTTTTTCTGCATTAATCGAGGCAGAAAATTGTTTCTCTTCTTGGGCATTGTGACTTAAATCATGCAATCTTTTTAATTGACCCATTAATGTGACACCATATTTTTTTTCTCTTAATTGTCTTAACTCGTCAATATATTCTACAACATGAGGGTATTCGCTAGGATTTAACAATCTTGAGGCATGAACTTTTGCTGAATTATCTTGATACCCACTACGAATAGCACATTCTTTATTTGTATAAATGCCATCAACATAAAGTTCTGCAAAGGTCTTCTGTCTGTTGGTCAAAAGTCTATTATGATTTTTTTCGATTTTAACAATAGTTTTCTGCATAACTTATATATAGTACATTTTCTAAAGATAAGTAAAACAAAAAAAGAAAAAACGTCAATGCGTCAGATTAGAAGTGTTATAAACGTCATAAATTAGAAGAGAAGTGTAATATAAATATTTGAGTCTATATATACGTTATAAGGTTGTTTATGACATTTATAACACTTATGACACTTGATTTGAAACTTTTTTTATAAAAGTCATTTCTTTCAGAATACTGTTATAAGTGTAACTCAATATTATCAAAATTTCTGTAATCCAAGGTAGACAACAAAAATGGCGAAACAACTTTTTTTGATACGTTATACCTTAAAACACCTTTTGTTTCTGTATAGGTCTTAAATCGTCAGCAATGGCATTTGTTGTATTATGTTGTCCTATAAATACCCAGGTATTATGTTGTCCTATTAATTTATATTAAGGCTTGTGTCCTATGTAGTATTATGGTAGGCTTACTTAAAGTTAATTTACATGGAGAAAATTATGACTTTAAAAAACAAAGACTTTTCAGAGAACTATTATTCTGATCCAAAGGTCACACATCCAGAGATTAAGATTGATGTTTCCATTCCTCATGAATGGGATACTTGTTCTTATACTCATGATGTTTGTCCGAGTTTCGCAAGTCCTAACGGATTACAAATTTTTGTAATGGATGAAGAAACAAAGAAACTTGAGGGATTTGAAAATAAATACTCAATCATTATTGCAGAAGAATATGGCGAAGGTAATGACCTTTTTAATAGTAATGATTGGAATGAAATTCTAAATTTTGTAAAAAACTATGGAGGTAAAAAATGAAATTAGAACTTAAAAATATAACTTACTACAAACAAGGATCACAAGAGACACCTTGTTATAATGCAGACGTTTTTGTCGATGGCAAAAAAATGTTTCATGCATCTAATGATGGTCATGGTGGATGTGACATGACATATGGTCATGGAGATTATTCGTGGAAAGATATTGATAAAGTTAATTCATGGATCAAGGACAATTTTCCAAAGGGATCATTTCAAAGTAGTGGGGAGACACATTACTATGATTATGATCTTGAGTCTTTTTGTCATGACAAATTATATGAGCATCTTGATCAAAGGAAACTAAAAACAGATATGAATAAAAAATTTATATGTGTTGATAAGATTAAAAAGGAACTTTATGCCTATGCAAAAAAAGGCAATACGAGTTTACAGTTTAATCAATTCTTTTCTAAAAATCATCCCAAGGATACTTGTCTTAACTTTTTAGACTTTGATGATGCTTGGAAAATTTATGATGAGGTAACGTCATGAGTAGGATAGATCAATTAGTTGAAATTTATAACAAGTGGGGGGATGCTCATGGCATCTCTCCATTACCTAGTGCCGATGATTTAATGTTCGATGGTCGTTGTGGTAGGAAAAAGATTTCCAACAATCAGATCAAATGGCTTGAGCGATTTAGTCGAGTTTGGAATCGTGCCGAGGATCATGAATATGAGAAGAGTAAATCCGATGAGAAAAAGATCATGGAATTATGGGATGATTATCTTGCATATGACAAGCGATCATTTAACGAATATTTTTCCGAGGAGCATGGATTTACTTGCAATGACGATATTACATATAAACAGATGAAGTTTTTATGTGAAAAATTAATAGGGGGTAAAGTTTATTATGTCTAAATTAAAACAAATGGTCATGGATCAAGAAGAAAGATTTTGGGATATTGCAGAATCAACCATTTTTAAAAGTAAAAGTCGAATTGATTTTGTATCTAAAATGAACAAGCATTTTCATTTAATGCGATCGATGAGTGATCAAGAAATTCATAAAGAATTAGTGGATTATTCCGAGGGATTTAATTGGTCGGGTAAGGAGAATTAAAATGGGCGAGTATGAATGTTGGGATTGCGATAAAAAATTCCATTTAGACGAACCACCTTATGATGGTCGAGAAATTTGCTATGAATGTAGAGAGGAAGAAAAAAATGCAGATGATAACTAAAAAAAGATCATATGATCTGCTTGATTTGAGTGACATGGAATTGGATATTATACAATCAGCCATGTCGAGATATCAAATGTTACTAACAGATCAAGTAAATAAAAGAGGTTACATAGAAGAGCGATTAGGTTTTGTTGAAGATATGATAACTAAATTAGATTTTGAAAAGGAGAAAGAAAATGGAACTCAATGAAATTGAAGTTAAATTAATTCATGATCTTTTAGATGATTATGCAGATATTGTTTTTAATGATGTCCATGATCATAGCAAAGAAACAACTATCAATTTAGTTAAAGCATTAAAAATAATTAAGAGGGGGAAGGAAAATGGGTAGATATTATTGGGGCGATATTGAAGGCAAGTTTTGGTTTGCAGTTCAATCGAGTGACGATGCCAATTATTTTGGTGTCGAAGGTCATTCTCAAGTGTTAAATTACAATTATGATATAAGTGATTTACCGAAAGTAAAAGAAGGCATCAAAGACTGTAAAAGTTCTTTAGGCGAATATAAAAAGTATTTAGATGATTTTTTTAAAGGCGAAGGGTCTGATGGATATAATGATGGAATGGTATCAGAATATTTAACTAAAAAAACTAAAAAGATACATACTGAAAAAGGTGTTATGTTTTTTCTTCAATGGTATGCAAGATTGGAACTTGGTAAACAAATTCAGAAATGTCTTAAAGATAATGGCGAATGTAATTTTGAGGCTGAGTTATAATGCATCCTAGTGAAAAAAGAAGACAAGGGTATTTAGCTTACTTCAAGGATGGAGTTTACGATGCCTTAATACATGGGCAGATGGATGATATAAGAAGATCATCTGCCTATTATAAACAAGGATATGATTTTGGACTGTCTTTAAATTTTGAAGAAGTTTATGTGGGGGATGAGGAAGAAAATCAAACCTACTATTTACAGACACGGACTTGACCAACAATCTTGAAGAAGATAAAAAGATACCATCTGCATAACCTCCATGTAATTGTCAAATACACTTATGCAGTTTTGGTTAGAAAAAGAGCTAGGATTAATTTTCTGGCTCTTTTTTTTATTTTAGTGTTGTACTTTTCCATTTACATATTATATAATACTACATATGACAAACTAACTAACCTAACCAATGGAGGTAATTATGGGTTTAGATATGAACTTAATAGGTCATCATTATAATACTGCTTATAAGGATGATGTTCCAAGACCAAAATTAGACGATAAATATGATATTGAATCAATGAACGTTGATCTTGGCTATTGGAGAAAGCATGCAGATTTGCATGGTTATATCGTTAATACTTTTGCTAAAGGTGTTGATGAATGTCAGAAGATAGAATTATCTGAAGATGATTTAGATAAGATTATCATGGCAATTCGTGAAGATAAATTAGTCAAAGATCATTCGGGTTTTTTCTTTGGTAATTCAAAAGAATTTGGATATTACGATAAGAAAGAAAAAGATAGTGCCATTTCAAGCTTTCAAGATGCAAAGACCTTTTTGCAAGAAGGCGAGAAAATGATCAAGGAATGCAATTTATTTATGCAACCTAGATATGTCTATTATCAAGCATCGTGGTAAGTTATCATGAAAGTAATATTTGAAACTGAAGATGCAAGGTTCGTGATCCCTAGTGGAAAAGACCCTTATATCGAGGTTCGATGTTATGAGTGTGGGGGTCATGGTTATACTCCCACACAACATGACTTATTGAACTGTAAGATTTGCAATGGCAATGGATCAATATTTTATAATGACAAGGGAGATAGTGATGAATCAAATCACAGAATTACAATCGTATAATTATGTACCAATCCAACAATCTTTAGATGTGAATATTGTGCTAAATAAAATGGTCGGCACACATTTTTTTGCATCAATTAAAGGATTATTCTTTAATCAACTAACCGAGTTATTTGGAAAACCAATCGAGAATGAAACTGAGAATACGGACACCCGATATC
>Ga0209535_1002968_pt1 | contig 10990 bp, 12 predicted proteins | sample LinPmetageLP28_FD_184041 | JGI IMG/M metagenome (GOLD analysis project Ga0209535, IMG submission 184041) | Marine viral communities from the Pacific Ocean - LP-28 (SPAdes) (version 2) | ecosystem: Environmental > Aquatic > Marine > Oceanic | place: Pacific Ocean | collected 2009-08-22
CTTTGTTATAGAAGAAGATGGAGTACGATGGTATTCCAGTAATGAGTCAAGGGTAGTAAATGCTAAACCAGTAATAAATAACACTAGACCAGTATTAAATAATAGAAAACCTGTTATTAATAATTCTAGACCTACATTTAATAGCAACTCTAGACCTAGTAATTCAGTAAGAACAGTTCCAAATAACAATACACGGTCTAGCAGAAATCCTTCTAGAAGAAAAAACTAATATTTATAAGGGATGATAAAATTATTAAACTTAATAAGAGAGCAAATTGGTCGTCCTAAAGCAGTAGTAATGGCCGGGGGCGGTGGAACAGGTAAGTCATACCTTCTACAACAACTAGACTTGAATTCTCTTGAACAATTTAACCCTGACAAATACGTAGAAGACCCAGAACACCGTTTCTATAACAATTTAGGAGCAGCATCATCATTAGTAGCTAAAGACGTAGAAGCAGCTGCAGCAAAAGGAACTAGTTTTGTTTGGGACACCACAGCTTCCAACCCCTCTAAAATTAAAGATATATTAGATAAAGGGTATGATGTCTATATGATTATGGTTTATGCTCATCCTATGATTTCGTATATTGCAAATTTTGAAAGAAAAAGAGCACTTCCAGCAGTAGCAGTATTTTCAACTTGGAGAAACGTTTACCAGTTAATAAGCCAGTATCAAGATATGTTAGGTGATAACTTATCTATTTTTATTAATGATAGAGGAGGTAAGTTTAATAAAGAAATTGAAGCTTTTAATAAAGCTGCTGAAAGAGGGGTAAATGGAATAAAAGAATATTTAAAATCTTATAATGAAAAAACAGGTACAGGTAAGTCTTCTTTCTTTACCCCTGTTAACATGAACTCTGAAGAAGAACAAGCCTTTACTAGCGCAGTAGCTGATATAGAATATGAAAAAGATAATAGGTCTGAGGATAAGGCTATCAAAAAAGAATTTTTAAAATTTTATCAAAAAAACGGAGTAGGACCAGGTGATGATCAGTTGGTTAAAGCTAGAGATAAATTTAGAGACAGCAAAGCTAAAAGTGATAAAAGAAATAGCGATGTTATAGAAAATATAGCTCAAATGTTATTTAGCTCAGACTTTCAAAAATTACTTAAGTCTTCTTCAGTAGCTGATATTGATAAAAAAGTACAGAAGTTTTTAGCATGATAGCACTATACCCAGGAGCTTTTAAACCGCCACATAGAGGACATTTTGAAGTAGTAAAAGGACTCCTAAATGGAAGTCATGGAGGACAGGTATATGATATAGATTCTTATGCAGAAGCCGGGACAAGTGTTCTTCAAGGTAAAAAAAATAATGTAAAAAAAATTAACAAAGTAGTTGTATTTGTAGGAGAAGGACAAAGAAATGGTATATCTAAAGAAGAGTCTACTAAAGTATGGAAAATATATTCTAAATACTTACCGGGGTTATTAATAGCTGACGGAGGTAAAAATCCAATGATTACTGCTAAAGATTACGCAAAAGCAAACTCAAACGATTCCTTCTATGCAATAACAGGTATAAGATCAGAAGAAGATTTAATAGATTTAAAAAGAGTAACAACTTTTAAAAATAGAAAAAACGTTACCGGGTTAGTAATTCCTTCAGGCAAAGATTCAAGCGTAAGAGCTACAGATTTTAGAAACGCAATACTAAATGGTAGCTTAGATGATGTACTTGATTTTTTTCCAAAAGAGTTATCTAAAGATGAGATATTAAAAATTATGAATATGTTAAAATCAAGCGTCGTAGCAGAAGTAATGAACAGGGATCTTGAATCTAAATTAAATGAAATGTTCAAAACCGATACTACAGAAGGTTCTTCCGGAACACCTGTAGCTCCTAGAAGTGCTAGTAAATCAGAAGATAGATTTAAGTTAATAAACGTATATAAAGATTTACTATATTCCCTAAAAGATAAAAGTCTGCATATTGGATTTAATCAGGATCATATTATTATTAAGAATCTAGACAATACTAAGAAAGTAGGTTATGATTATACTCCATATATGAGTTCAATTTTAGAATATATGATGGATGAAGGAATGAAGATTACTCCTTTGCCTGAAATAAAAATTAAAAAAGACTTAGCAGAATCATCTAACTTCTTTGGTAAAACTGCTTACTATAGTCCTACTGAAAAAGAAGTTGTTTTATACGTTACAGGAAGACATCCTAAAGATATAATGAGATCATTTACTCATGAAATGATACATCATAAACAGAATTTAGAAGGTAGATTAGGTAATATAAGTACTACCAATACTAATGAAGATGAATATTTATTAGAGTTAGAAAAAGAAGCATACCTGGAAGGTAACATAACCTTTAGGAATTGGGAAGATTCACAAAAAAATTAGTTGGTATATTGAAATATTTTTCTTATCTTTATATAAATAAAGGTTATGAATTTAGAAATAATAAAAAAAATCGTTCAAGAAGTATTCCCTCAAATTGAAAACAAATATGGATTTAGCAAGTTTGCTCAATGTACTCCATATGTAGAATACGAAAAAAACATATACGCTAGATTATCAGGAGAAGATGATGATGGAGAATTAGGTGAGCAATCACCTGAAGCTGAATATGACAGAATTGATAATTCAATAGTACTCTACTACCCTAACATGAAGAGTAGAAGACATATTATAGAAACTTTAATCCATGAATACCAGCACTACTTACAGTCTCCTAGCTGGATGACGAGATATTATAATATGGGATGTGATTATAATAACCACCCATACGAACTAGCTGCAACAGCAGAAGAAAAAAATTGGAATAAATTATGAATAATAGTATAGTAGATTTATTAGAAGCTTACCCCTTAGAGGAGGAAAAAACAGTACCTCCTTATAAAATATACTGCGACATGGACGGAGTTTTAACAGATTTTGAATCAAGATTTGAACATTTTTCTGGAATGAGTCCAAAGGAGTACGAAAACAAAAATGGAATCGCAGGATTTTGGAATTTAATAGATGTTCAAGTAGGGGTTAAATTTTGGGTAGGGATGAACTGGATGCCAGAAGGACAAAAATTATGGAACTTTATCTCTCCATATAAACCGGACCTACTTACTTCACCTTCAAGAGATAATAATTCAAGGCTAGGTAAAAACTTATGGGTAAAAAATAAACTCAATCCTAAACCTAAAGTAATTTTTGCATATTCTAAAGACAAACAAAGGTATGCTAATGAAAATAGTATATTAATTGATGACAAAAAGTCAAATATTAACGAGTGGACTGCTAAAGGTGGTATAGCTATTAGATGTAAAGACGGTAACGTTAACCATGTTATCGAAAAATTAATAGAATTAGGATATGAATAAAGATTCAGTACTCAAAAAAGAATTTAAAAATTCTGATGTTAATAGAGTAAGAAATTTAGTTAATAAAAATTTTACGGGTAAAACAAAAACTCAACTCGGATATAAAAAATCTTCTGATAGATATAAGGAGGGGGACGTATGGGAAGTAGACGGTCGTAAATGGACTATCAAAAATGGAATTAAACAAAATATTACTAAATTAGACGATGCTAAAAAAGCTTTAAGAATACCTTTATGTTGCCCTAATTGTGGGGGTTCTATGAACCACTGGCTTGCAAAAAAAATGTATAAAATACACGGTTTTTGTTTTGATCCCTGTACTGTAGAAATGGAAAGTAATTTAAAAAAAGCAGGGCTGTATGAAGATTATGAAAAAAGAATGATGCAAGGTAATATGAAAGAATTTATCAAAGATATAGAAGCTTGGGCCCAAGACCAAGTTAATTCTGAAAATAATTTTGTAACTGAAGCAGGAGATATAGAAAATTGGAAATCTAATAGTTCTAAAAATAACAACTTTCTTAAAAATATTAAAGAATATACCAAGCATCTCTCAGAACACATAAAATAAGCTATTTATTAATACTCTAGTTTAATAGTAAGTTTAATGACAGCTAAGAAAAAGAAAATCTCTTCAGATACATATGCTTTTATGAGAGAACTCATAAGAGAATCTCTTCGTGACTGGTTTAAAAAAGAAAAATGGGTAAGAATATCTACTTCCGGTAATATAGCCGGTCCTTGCGGAACTTCTAAAGATACGAAAAATCCAGATAGATGCTTGCCAGCAGCTAAAGCAAGAAGTCTTACGAAAGCTCAAAGAGCAGCAACAGCAAGAAAAAAGAAAAAAGCTGGTTCCAAAGGAAAAACAGTAGTTAAAAATACAAAAAAAGCAACAGTGAAAAAAGAAAATTTAGATCCTTCATATAAACATGATGGAAAATCAGCACCATTTGGTTCAGGTTATAGACCTGTAACTAAAGAAGATCTTACTAATTTAGTAGTAGGTACGATTAAAGAAATAAAAAATAACTTAGTTACTTTTGGATATGATTTAGATAGAATACAAGATGTAGTTAATCATCTACAATCTAAATACAAAGAAGGCTCAGATTATGAACTTCACATAGGTAGAGGAGATGACTTACCTAACGCAGTAACTTTAAAAAATCCTGCACTACAAAAAGATTACGATTTAAACGATATGTTAAACGCAGCACAGAGTGATGAGGATAGGTATGATGCTTATACTGATAATAATTTAAATGAAAAGGACGATAGGTGCACTCGTATAGCTAAACGTAAATACGATACTTGGCCTTCTGCTTATGCTTCTGGAGCAGTAGTAAGATGTAGAAGAGGTGATATTTGGAAAAACGAAAAATGATAAAATTAAGTAATTTAATATTAGAAGAAAAAGGTTTTAAACTACCTTCTTTACCGTATGCCTATGATGCTTTAGAGCCTCATATTGACAAAGAAACTATGAGAGAGCATCATACTAAGCACCATAAAGGGTATGTTACTAAGCTTAACGATGCTATGAAAGGTAAAGCTAAAAGTATAGAAGAAATCTTATCTAATATTAAAAAATATGATGATAAAGTAAGAAATAATGCTGGGGGAGTATATAACCATACTCTCTACTTTAACTTACTATCCTCAGAAGCTACCACTAGTCCAGTTGGACAATTAAAAGAAGATATAGATAAAACTTTTGGTTCTTATCAAAAATTTAAAGAAGAGTTTTCAAATGCCGGTACAGGTCAGTTTGGATCAGGTTGGGCTTGGCTATCTCTTACGAAGGATGGACTCAAAGTACATAGTACTCCTAATCAAGATAATCCTTTGATGAGTTACTCTGATATAAAAGGAGATCCTATTATTGGTATGGATGTTTGGGAGCATGCTTATTACCTAAAACATAAAAGTAAAAGAGCTAGTTATATAAAAGATTTTTTCAAAGTTTTGTGTTGGAAAACCGCAGAAGAAAATTATCAAAAAATAATTAACAAAGATAATGAAGATAATTAAACTTATTAAAGATTTAGTACTTGAAGGTAAACTATCCGATTACGGTAAGAATAATACCCCAGCAGCATTAAATAAAGAAAAAGCCTTAGTAAATAAAAAAGTAGATCCGATGGATTCTATTCAAGACTTAGACCTAAATACCTTAGGAAGAAATGTAACAGTAAAAGAATATAGATACGGCCCTTTAAATCCTAACGATGACAAAGGTTCTAAAAAATTCTGGGAAGATAAAGCTGAAATGTGGGATACAACAGTAGAACACGCTAAAACTTCAACATGCTCAAATTGCTCTGCATTTAATCAAAAGCCTTCTACTCTAAAGAAGATTTCTAAAGCTATAGGTGAAGAAGGAGATAAAATAGTTAAACAATCAAATATAGGCTTTTGTGAATTTTTCTGGTTTAAATGTGCTGGAGCAAGGAGCTGTGATGCCTGGGTAGGAGGAGGACCTTTAGTATAATGAAAAAATCTGAATTAAGAGAGTTAGTTAAAGAAGGACTTTGGGCTAATATTAATGCAAAGAAAAAAAGAGGTGGAAAATCAGCTCATAAAAATTCTAAAGCCTATAAAGCAGCAGCAAAAGCTGGTAATGCATTAAAGAAGACAAAGAATGAAACCACACTTGCTCAAGATAAACTTACAGTACTTAGTGTAATTGATGGAGGTAGGAACCTAGACAACGATCACCTCCGTAAATTATTTGCAGATTCTGTTGGTACTTTTTACATATACACAAATGAAGAGGGAGAGTACGAAAATAATAAAAAGATCAGCAAAGAAGATGCATATAAGTATGTCGATTACTATAATGCTAGACTAAAAGGTAATAAAGATAAAGAAGTAAAACTAGGAGCTGAATTAGGAGTTCTAGGAATAGAATCAGAACTACAATTTAAGGTTGGAGAATTATCAGCCGATCCTTCTACTTTTTCAGCAAATGAAGGAGATCATAAACCTATGAATCCCGGTATTCTTAAAAATAGATTAGGTAAACTATCCTGTAGTAAGGTAAGAACAGCAAAAGGTAAGTTAAAAGACAAAGGTACAACTTATGCCAAAGCTTTACAAAGGTATTTAAATTATCATTGTCAATGAGAATAGCTAGAACCCAGCTTAATCAAAACCCTTTTTTTTCAGAAGCTATAGATAATGTAGCGATTCTTAAAGATCCTTATTCTGTAGACCTATTTGACCAAAATGGATACCATCTTACTGAAGCCGAGCAAGCTTACCTACCCTTCAATGGATACGAATGTATTGAGAGAAGGCATGAAGACTGTTTAAGATACGACTGGATAGTTTGGGACAAAAAAGAAGGTGCTCATATAAATCACTCAGATATTTTTGAAAGAAAAGGATTTAGCGATAATGCTAAAGAACAACTATTAGCTATAGCAGGTATTAATCCGATGCTTTATAAGTTAGTTAAAATGAAACCTAAATGGGGTATTGATATATCCATTGATTACGTATCAGAAGATGCTGTTTTTGAAGTATTTCATTACGAATGGGATTCTTTTAATTACGAAGCAGTAGTAGAAAAAAAATTAGAAATAGAAAAATTTGTAATAGCACAAGATTGGGATAATATAGCTAAAAAGTTATGGAAGAAAAAGGATGAATGGTATAATTTAGACTTTTTTGCTCAAACTCAATGGAGAACAGACTATTTTGGATTATCTCCAGAGAAGTTTAAAAACGTTATTTGGGAAGACTAATCTATTTATTTATATACCTATATAAAACTTACACATATAATGGCTAAAGAAAAAATTACTATTAAAGAAGAAGAAATGGGAGATGATGGATTCGTTGCAACTGACGATGAAAAAAAAGCTGCTAATCTTGCTAAAGACGGAGTAAAAGTAAAACTTACTAGTGAACAAGAAGGAGTTTTATTCTCAGTTCAAGAAACTAAATCTATTGCCAAAGAGGTAGGAAGAGCTTTAATTGAAGCATTAAGAGATGCAGGAGATGAAATTGAAACTATAAAAGCTCACCATATTGAAGAAAATAGTTTTGAGGTGTATGTAAAATACAAAAATGATTTTGAAGACGAATTTACCTTTGATATTAGAGACGATAGATTACATTTAGTAGATTTTTCATTTGATAAAGATTTAGTAGACGTAGGAGTAAAACCATCAGGAGAAGCTATAATTAATATAGACGTTCTTAAAAATGAATTATTAAAGCACTTTAAATCTCTTAATGAAATAGAAATTAACGAAGAAGAAACTGAAAGTCAGAAGTATTTACGTATGTTAGATATGTATAAAAATGCTTCAAGAAAAGAAAAGTTAACTCTTAAAAGTAAAGTTGAAAAAGCAGCTAAGCAAGTAGGTATAAAATTACAACTTTCTGAAGCTCCTGAAGGTATGTTCTATTTAAAAGTAGATATTAGAGATGCAAGACAGGCTATAGGTATATTAGATGATAAATACAGAAAAGAAGTAGAATACAGTGGGTCCGATACATACTACTTTAACGATGAAGGAACAGCTTATGATGCTATGAGTGATTTTTCTGCTAATGATATAACAATATCAGATACAAACTTAGATTTATTTGCAGAAGGTTCTGATAACGAAAAAGAAATTAAAGGTCAAGAAATGGTTGACTATATAATGAAAAGATGGGATTGGTCAGAAGAAAAAACACTAAAGTTTCTTGCAGATAAATTCGGCAATAGTCAAGAAATAAAAGAAGAATCAGACTTAATTAAAAAATACCAACAGAGTATACCTAATTATCCAAGACTAGCTTTAGATATTTTAAATAAAAATAAAAAAGAAATAGGTAGTATATACGATAAGTATAAAGGTCAAGGTCAAAATGCTAATATGGCATTAAAAAGAGATTTAATGACACTTCTTCAACCAGATATCGATAATGTTGATGTTCCGGAAGATAAAAAAGAACTGGTTATGAAATATATTAAAATGGGACTAGCATCTCAAGAAAGAGCATCTATCTATAGAGCAGGGGGTATTAGCCCAGATACTAAAATAGTAGGTGAAGTTAATATAAATCCTGAAGCTGAAAAATACGTTAAAAGATTTATTGCTGGAGTAGCTAAAAGATATGGCTATGATGAAATGGACGCTGTACATCTAATATATCAAGTACTCTCTAATACAGGTTACTTAGATATGAGATTAGAAAGCATCAACGAAAGAGTTGGAGCATTACAAGATTTTATTAACCTAATAAGAGATAGAGCTATTGATAGTGAATTCTCAGAACAAGAAGAAGCTCTAGAAGTAATCGAAGCTCTAGCAGATCATTACGGTATTAAAATACAAACTGGTGGTTTTGTAGGAGAAGCAGATGATGAAGAGGATGATATGCATGATGATCCAGGTGATATAAGAATAGATCATGACTATTACACAGAAAATTTAAATGAATATACAGACGATAGATTTAAAGGAGCAGAACTAATAGATGACGTTAACGGAAGATCTCCAGATATGTTCGGTAAGCAAATATTTGCAGACTTACTTCCTAAAGGTGTAGCTAGTGAAAACGATGCTATAGAGGCTTTAAAAGCTCATGATAAGAGTCCTATTAAAAATAGAATGAAACAATATGCACCAATGTTTGTTCACGTTCAATATCATAATTTAGAGCATGAAGGTGAAGACTATAGAATGCATCAAACACAGTACTACAACAGTAACTTTAAAGATAAAGACCCAGACTTTAATCCTAGAGTATCTAAAATTACATTATTTAAGATTACTAAGAAAGCAGCAGATAGACGTGATAAGGAAGAAAGTGATAACTTAGGAACTATACTTGTTAAGACAGGTGAGTACGTACAAGACTTAAATAATTTACCTGGATTAGGTAAGAGAGTAAGTGAAACGGTGAATGAAGAAGAAACCAAATTGATCGTCAACGGTAAAGCAGTTGATATAGGTACTATAGAAATAGAAGGAGTAGACACATCTCAAGGATATGATGACGGTACAGCTGATGCTTTTCCTTCTTATGCTAAATTTGAAGACGGTACTGAATTAACAGATAAAGAGTTAGACATACTTCAAGAAGAAAACCCAGACTTAATTCACGAACTTGCTTTAGAGGTATTTCAAATGGGAGAGTCAGCACCTGGATATAAACACGATTGTGCAGCACATGTAGTTCATGAAACTTACGGCCATGGAATGTGTATACCTGAAAAACATACTTTAATAAAAGAAGGAAATAAATACGTAGTAACTCATTACGACGTAGTCTTTAAAAAAGATAAAAAAGTAGTTAGAGATATTCCGGTTAACGAGTTAAAAGTTATTACTCAAAACGAGCACTGGCATAAAGGGTATAAAAAGAAAAAGAAATAATAGTATGAAAGTAAAAGATTTAAAAAAGTTAATCGAAGAAGCTTATATACAAGTTCTTAGAGAAGGTTACGATCCTGATCAAATGCAAAAAGATGATGAAGAAGAACATGGAGTAGCTTATGATGACGATGGACGTCCTTTAGGAGAAGCTGATGAACCAACACCAGAAGACCCGGTAGGAGATGAAAAAGCTAGTGAACAGACTGTATTAGAAGATGCTACAGAAAAAATGCTGAGCAAATTTCCTACTTTAAAAAATACTTTAGTTAAATTAATGACTAAGGATTTTAATGAATTTGTTAGCACCGTAGACTGGGTATCTCCTAAACCTACGACTTTTAAAGTTAATCTAGTCAATGGACAGGACTTTACTCTTAAATGGACAGGTAAAAACTTTCAAGCTCAAATATTAGGAAAACGTTATATGTTAGGAAATATAAGCGACTTCCAACAAGCTTTAGATAAATTAGCTAGACTCTATCAAGAATCTCCACTTAAAGGAGCAGGAGAAGGAGAAGAAGGAGAAGAAGCAGACTTTGGCGGCGGCGGCGGCGGCGGAGACTTCCCCGGTGAAGAAGGTGGAGGCGAAGAAGCAGCTTTTGATGATGCAGGAGCAGCCGGTGGTGAAGAAGGCGGCGGAGAAGAACCAACAGATACAACAGGAGATATAGATTTCGAAGCCGGAGAAGAAGGATAAATGAATCTTATAGATAAAATCATATTAGAATGGTCATATAAGACCAAAAAAGGATATCCTGATCTTAAAAATAAAGAAGATTTAAGGATATTTGAGTCTATGTTCGGTCTTAACCTTCAAGAAGTCTTAGATAAAGGTTATAGAGTATTAAAATTCTCAGAGCTTGTTAAAAGAGGTGCTCCTAGATTAGTGAAGTTTTACGATATGGTTAAAGCTGGAAAGTCATTCTTTACTACTAATGGTAATGAAATAAAAATTACTTTTGCATCTGAAGAATATGCTGATTTATTTAATGACAGAGACGTAGAAGGTATAAAAAAAGTAACTGGGGGTAAAGTAAATAATTTTCCTTTCTTTCTAGATAGTAAAAAAAATTCAATAACTCTTAACGATTTACTCAAAACGCCTGATTTTGGCGGTAAAGGAGCAGGTTCAGGAACTGTTGTAGAAGATGAAAATTTATATATTCTTAAGAAAAAATTAGATAATTTAATAGGAATAGAAGGAGGTACTATAGATGTCATAGTAGGAAATAAAGTATATAAAATTAGTGGAGCTGAAACTCAACC
>Ga0209535_1002970_pt1 | contig 10984 bp, 6 predicted proteins | sample LinPmetageLP28_FD_184041 | JGI IMG/M metagenome (GOLD analysis project Ga0209535, IMG submission 184041) | Marine viral communities from the Pacific Ocean - LP-28 (SPAdes) (version 2) | ecosystem: Environmental > Aquatic > Marine > Oceanic | place: Pacific Ocean | collected 2009-08-22
AGCAGTGCCTAAAGTATTCATATCAGCAATAGCATCAGTAGTTCCTAAAAGACCTATTTGTGTAGCTTTAGCAGCTACTGCACCTATGTCTGTAGCATCACCAGCAACAGCAGTTACGTTAGAGGCTATACCAGCAACGGTAGTTACATTACTTGCTACTCCAGCAACGGTAGTTACGTTTGAAGCAACAGCCGCTACTGCTTGTATTGCATCTGTAGCATCAGTACCGTCCTCGATGTCGGCTAGTGTGGCTATATCAGCCGTAATATTTGCTAACGATTGTACATCAGCTATTAACGGGCCTTGCTCTGCTGCACCTGAAGTTGCGTTGAAACCTAATACACGACCCTTACGGTCATCTTTATCAGGAACCGTAAGGTCTACAGATACCGCATCCCGTACCGGGGCAACCATTGCTCTGTTTAGCCGTTCTTCGTGACTAGCTAAAATCATTGTCAATGTATCAAAATCATTTTCTAGCGAAGCTGCTGTAATATTACCGCCGCTCGTATATACGCTCGTTCTGCTTAGAGGTAAGTCACTAAAGACACTAACAACCGAAGTGTTAGCCGGGGTATGATTAGACGGGCTAGTTCTAAACACCACCTTACCAGTACCGTCTGTATTAAGACCTACAGAGTTAGACGAAGTTTTTATATCGTAGTGGGTGCTTTCGGTCTTCAGTGTACCGTCAACGTCTACCTTTATTTCCGAAGTATTGTTTACCTGGAAACTAAAACTAAACTCTGTTGTCGAGCCGTTAGCCGTAAACTGCGCCCGGCGGGTTTGGTCTGTAATACTAAATGTAGCCATTTGGCAAACCTCTCATTTGCGGATTGTACACTATTAACATCATTGTGTCACTAGCCCATCACTTGTTATATATTGAAGCCTTGTGTCAGACCCAATCAAAAGTCTACGAGCCTCAGAGCGTCGTTCACTTAAAATATTATTTAATGAATCAAACCTGTCTTCGTCAGTTGGCAACAAGTTATATTCAGAACTATTTATTTCAGCATTAAGAGAATTAACCAAAGTGTCATTTGTATCAAACCCCGGCTCTCCTAATTGTCTGCCTTCACCGTCCACATTATTTATTAAATAAACTAAGTCATTAAACTGATTGTTATTTAATAATATTTTCTCAACACGCTTGCTATGAAAGCTAAACGACCCGGCTCCTATTTCACTTAATCTTATAATCTCTTGGTCAAGTTCGCTATATCCACCCTCTTGAACTCTAAAAGGGCTAAACGACTCTCCAAGCGTTCCTTTTCCTTGCGACCTTGGTTTTCCCCAAAAATCTAAACCAACAGGTAAATCTTCAGAAAAGTTTGGATTTCCACTTTTTGCTCTTTGTAGTGAAGAATAAAAACCTTGCATCCAAACAGGTGCTTCTGTGTACAACTGATTGGTCATCGGGTCTATTCCTTCTGGCAACATTACATTGCTTGCTTGTGGGTTGTTCATTCTTTCCATTAAACGTGAAAAACTTGTTGCTCCAAGAAGTGAATATTCACCACTACTCAAGTATTCTGTAGCATAATTTGCAAAACCAAACGTTGCCCGGTCAACATTGCCTATAACACTTGTTCCTACATTAGCGCCTTGAGTTGTAGTCCACTTTAACATTCTTTCAAAAATATCTTCTTTTGTTTGAAAGCTACCGCCTACAGCACTTTGCAATTCAGCAACGCCTTGCAAAAATGGCATATTAGTTGCGTATTCTGCTGCTGCTAAAGTGTATGCTTTTCCCATCATATACAACAAATTAGGGTCATCCTCATATCTAGCGTACTCTGCCATATCTGCGCCCATAGCTAACAAGGCAGACATAGGGTCTAACCGACTAAATGTTGTAAACTTGTAGGTGTCGTCTTCTTGTTTTAATCCAATGGAGTAGGGCGGCACTTTAGCTGCACCCATAATATTTATTCGCGTACCAAAATCACTTGGCCCTGAACCAACAACAATTAAATCATCACCATACTCACCACTAGCAATACCGTACATTGTAAGTGCTACCGCATTACCAACCGCAAGTTTTGCCAAAGCATCATCTAATTCTTTTCCAGCTATCGGTGTGTTACCACCCGGCATAATCTGAGTTCCCGGTAAGTTTGTTTGTTTGATAGCTCTGTACACAGGCGACCAGTTTAAAGTGCGGTCAAACCCTTCTTTTACAACATTTGTTGGTGTATTTACAAACGGAACAACTACTTTCATTATTGGAAAGTGGTTTAAAGAATTAGCCATTTGACCAAAAAATCCATCAGGCGCACCTTGAAAAGTCATCTTACGTGCTTCTGTAGTCATCATCTCTCTAATAGCTTGCGGAGTGTTTGACATTACATCTACATATTTTTGTTCGGCTAGCTGCTTGGCTTCTTGTCTACCAATGTTATTTTTACGAGCCGTCGTATAGGCTATCTGTGATGCTCTGTGTGCTTCTCGGTACAGTACACGACGCATCGTAATAACTTTAAAATACTCATCCTCTGTTGCTAGAAAACGACCCGGTAGCCTTGTTGATATGCCGAACATATCTATAGCTGCTTTTGAAAAATCTCCTTGAGCCATTGAAGAAACAACGTCTGTTACGCTATCTGTGCTTCCAACAGCCCTACGGTTTTTTAAGTCTATCTTCGAAATAAGGTCACCACCTTCGCCCGTGACAAAAGTTTTAGCCATAAGTAATAAAGCGTCTTTTTGAGCCATCATAAGGCCATGAGCTTCAGCAGCCGCTTCACCCATATACCTTTGGTCACCTACTTCCCCGCGCAAGCCGCCTAAAGTTCTAACGTTGCCTATCATTCCAGCAACACCTCTTTCTGCTAAAGAAAGAACCTGAAACGAAGCGTTACCCGCAATATTTATCATATGGGTAGTGGGGGAGCTTAACATCGCATTGATGTAATTTTCCATTGCAAAATCCCAAGTCTTAGAGGCAAAGCCTTTTTCAGCATACTTAGCTCTAGCAACTGGATTGCTTAACTGTAGAAACGCCTCTAAGTGGTAGTCAACCATTCCCTCGTCAGCTTCTTGAACCCACTGGTCTACGCTTTCTGCAAAGTTAAGAATGTTAAAGTCTTGCAATTTGCTTATATTACGAACAACCGCCATACTTCTTGCTGATTCAGAAACGTTTGCTGACACTTGGGCAGCAAGGTTTGATTGTATTGCAGCCATAATTTTCAACTTTTTAAAACTAGCTAATCTAGCTTCAGGGTCAGAATTATTTTTAGCTTGTTTTGCACCAAACTGTAATTCTTTACCAAGTTGGATAAGAGCAACAATTCCAGACAAAGTATCGTCAGCATTAAATACCTCACCCCTTTTTCGTTGTAAAAACTGATAGGTTATTTTTTCAAACCCAGTAGTGTTAAGCATTTGCTCCATGCTTTTTTTGTCACGTTTCAAATGATTAAAAAGGTCTTGGTTGTTTTGTTTTATGTTTGTTAAAACTGTTTCTAAGTTAAAATCACTAAAGTCTGTTTCAAATATTTGACCGATACGACCAAGGTCTAAACCACCTTCAAAGCCACCGCTTTTAAGTTGTGCATTTAAAGCCTCAACGTCAGAGTCATCCATACCCTTAACGATAAGGCTTCCACTTGGTCCGGGAGTTATATCATCTTCGGGAATAAGGTTATCGTAAGTGCGCGAAGAAGCATCATCTAATTGCTTTGTAAAAAATGCTTTTAAGCCTTGTGCTAAACCGCTTGCCATCTATATGCCCTCTTGCTCTTTATCATCTGACATTGATGAGCCAGTTTCCAGTAAGGTTACACCACCTCCAACAGAAAGCAGCGGAATGCTACCTTTAAAGAACTTTTTAAATACTTCGTCTTTACTCATGCCCGTCAGTTGCGACGTAACATCTACTCGGTCATCTATAAGCTCAACGATTGTTTTTGGCTCAGAAGCAAGTCCTGTTTTATCACCGTTGGCAAACCAACTTAACGACTGTGCTTCAGCGGGTTTAACTCCAAGTTTTTCTGCTACTTGTTTATATATGTCAGAAAATACAGCGTATTCTGTTTGAACATCTTTACCGTCTATTTTTTGACTTCCTAGTGTATCTGCAACCATTGTAGCCGCATCAAATGTTGATGGGTCTTTCTGATACATTTCTTGGTATTCTTTAGTTTTTGCCGCAGTCTTACCGCCGATAAATTTTAGAGGAATAGACCCTGGCTCTAATTCGTTGATTGCGTCAAAAACTGCTCGAATAGCATGAGTATCCACCGTAACACCCGAAAGATTACCCGCTACGTTTTCAGCAAATGTTGCGGGTTTTGGATTAGTATCAAACGAAATACCTGACGCCATAACATCGTCTAAAAGTTTACGATGCAAACCGCCGGGGTTTATAATCATTGGGTAGCCTTTTTCGTTTATTCCCTCACTACCGGGTCCAATAATAGTACCTATATCTATGCCTCGCTCTTGCTTAACACTAGCTAAAGAAGCACTTCTTAAATTTTCTTCTGTTTTGGTGCGAGGGCTAGTGGCGGCATAATTTAAAGCAAACTTACGCAATGCTTCAAATGCTTGCTCTTGAGTATAGCCAAGCTCTATAGCCTTATCAACAATAGGCCCAGTGTTATAGAAAAATTGCACGTTTGTACCGACAAAGGGTTTTGCTCTTTCTGCTAGTTTACTAGAAATAGCGTCGCTCATTTCTATAACTTTTCTTGCCCTATCTCCTAATGGCAACACTTTCCCTTCTGGCGCTCTAGGTACTGGAGTTTCTTTTTGCTCTGGAAAAGTTCTAGCGTAAGCATCAGGCGATGTTTCAAACATTACTTCGCCACTAGGCTGCACTCTATCTTTTGGCGATAGTTTCATTTGCTCGGCTCTTATATTAAGAACGTTAACAGCTTCGTCTGTATCTATTTTTACAGGTTCTGGATTAACAAACATTTGCCCGGCGTTCATTCCAACCGTAGGCATTTCACCCGGCTGCGTTAGCCTATCCTTAACAACTGTCAGTTTGCTACGAATTATTTCAGCCGCACCCTCGTCAGAACGTACAACTTTAAAGCCCTGAACAATAAGGTCTATGGGTAACGATAAGCCAGCACCCTCTAACGTTTGTTTCATTCTCGCCGTTAATCGCTCTTCAGCAGACGCTTCGTCATCAACTTTACTATCTAAGAAATCTAAAACTGCACCTTCTAAACCAAACTCTTTTAAAAGCGTAGAAAGATTACCTTCCTCTGGGTCAAACAGTGCATCAGCAAAACCACCACGCAACATTGTGTTGACGTATCCCGCACCACGAATAGGGGCGGCAACCATACCCGCACCAAACTGCACTAAGCTTCTAGCCATAGCCTCAACCGGGCTATCACCTTGCGGCACTTTAACGCCAAGCTCTTCAAGCCCAGCATCAAATAATTCGTCTAATCTAGGAGCATCCTCTACCTTTTCGCGTGAATACTCTAGGCCATTCGGCCCCATAGTAATGTAACCAAGGCCACCTATCTTATTGTCAATAGCCGTACCTATATCATCAGCTAGACCAACAACACCTGTTACCGCATCTTGTACGCCCCCGGCAACCGCACGACCAGCCGCTTTAGCTGTATCCACAACGTCAGAACCAGTAAAACCAAACAAGTCTTCACCAGTTTGTTCAGGCGCAGTCATACCGCCCATCATATAATTAAATGTATTTTCTGGTTCTATAACAGCGCCATCATCTCCAAATCGTATGTCGTAAGTAACGTTGTTACGAATAGAATGAGATTGTCTTCTGGCTTCAAGTAAATCCATCATTCAATAACCTTTAATAAAGCGTCACGTTGTACTTTAAGTCTAGTAAGCGTGCTACTTTTACTTGTGCCGCCTTGCATTTCAGGAGGCAAAAAACTAGTTCCTTCGTTTTGCACACCTTTAATAAGCCTGTTTATTTCGTTTAATGCTTGGCTATATGCACCTGTTTCAATAGAAAAACCGCCTAAATCATTCAATAATTCAATAACTTGGTTTGCGCCTTTAAGGTCTACCTTTTTAAAAGCTTCTTCAAACTTACTACCAAACATTTCTACTAACTGGTCAGCCACAGCAAAGGCATCAATATCCTCTCCCGCTCTTTTGGCTTTAAATACCTCAGACGCAAGCTTTCCTGTCAGTTGACGATACAGCAAAACTTTTTCAAAATTTGCGTCAGTTTCTGTTAAAAGGTCATAATTTTCTGGCAATCGAAATAAGGAAAGCATATGCTTTTTGGCTTCTGCTGTTTCTTCATCTTGGTACTTAGCAGCCAAATCATTATAAGTTTTTCGGTCCTTAAGACTTAACTCATCAATAACACTTCCAACATCTTCAAACGTTAAGTTAAATTCCCGGTTATTGAGAAACCTAATTGCGCCTGGTTCGCTTACACTGCGAATGTTTCCAGCCTTTAATTTTTTTTCTCTAAGTTCTTGAGCTTTAACAGGATTTGTTTTGTTTAATTCGTCTATAAATCTGTCTGCTTTGCCAACCTCTCCATCTGCTATAGCTTGATTTGTCAGCCCTATGTAAGAGTCTTCGTTTTCTACAGTTGTTGCGTTGGCATTGGTTTCTTCTTGCTCTTGATAATTAAGGTTATTAGTCCGGGCATCTCGCAAAGTTTTAGCTATATCGTTTAAACTAAGGTTTGCATCTCGTAATATATTAACTTGAGCCGCTACGGACGGGTCTAAGTTTTTTAGATTACCCGTAGAAATTCTATTTATAACATCTCTAGGATTTCTGCTTGTGAGAACTATATCTGACAGTACTGCTTTTGATGAGGATTTAACTAAATCGTCATAGGTATTACTGTAGTTTTGTATATCTGCTGCTGAAAAATTTCTATTTTCCATTTCATTTAAATCATTAGCTTTAAGAGCAGCTATAATTTGTGGCGTTACAGGGGTTCTTTCGTCACCTTCACCTGTTTCTATTCCAATTCTAAACAAATCATCAAAAGAATCAAACTGTAACATTTTACTACTAAGCCAATTAGATTTGCTATTAACCTGTTGTTTTGTAATAAAAGAACTGTGGTAGCTTGCATATTTTGCGTTCGCTGTAAGAGCCAACTTAGCTTTCATGCTTCTAGCCATTGAGGGAACAGTTTCATCAAAGGTTGATGAGTAGCCTAAAATAATCGCATCTAGTTTATCTTGCAAGCTAGCCGGGTTAGCTTCTCTAGTTTCAAAATCTAATATAGCAGAGTTCATTTCTTTTCGAGCTGCAAGCTCTAACTCGGAAGACACAATCGTTGCCGCTGCTTGTCTAGCCGCACGACCAAATAAAGTATTCTTATCTCCAGGCAGTGTTAATTCTTCACCCGTTTCTCTAGCTGCTAGAATTTGCTCCATCGTAGGAGCATTTGCCGCGCCGTATTCGTCACCCTCTATCTTTGCTTTTATCTGGTTTTGTTCTGCGGCAAAGGCCGTCATACGGTTTATTGATTGCTGAAGCTGACCTAGACCACGCCCTATAGCTTCAGCTTCAAACGCTTTGTATTCAGGTATTTGAAGTGCTACCCGCCGCCCTTGATATGTTACGCTCTCAACCATTATGCTGGTAACGCTTCTGGTGACGATGTTGATGACGGTGCTGGACCACCCGTAGCCATAACCTGACCTTGTGTTGTCGCTAAATTAGCCACTGCCGCAACCGTAGCAAACTTAACACCCGCCTTGCCAGCTAGCCTAGCTTGTTGTGCATTTGACTCACCGCGCAGAATTGCCATCTCTGAATTAAGATTAAGCTTACGAATATCCATACCCGCAACTCTCATAGAGTTCATGTTTATTAAGTCTTTGGTTTCCATTGCACCGTAAGGGTCTAAGCCACCAGCCGCCGCATTTGCTACGGAACTACTCATAGCAACAAGCAACTCTTTCATGCGCTCGTTACCCTCTACCTTGTAATTTAACGCATCCGTTCGAGCCTGAATAACCTCGTTACGGGCTTTCATTTCGTACTGAACAGCCTGTGCTTGGGCTTGCCTGATTTGCGCCATACCGCTTAGTGCTGAACCTATCATTTGAAATACTGGTGCTGTCATGCTCCGCTACTCACTTTATAATCTAATGCTAAAACTGTCATAAATAATGGTTTGTCTTGTGAAATGGTAACCTGACCCTCTAAGGAAAACCCGGTTAATCCATCTACGGTCTTGACCCCAGAAAAGGACGTAACGCCACCCGCACCTGATAGGGTGGTTTGTGTTGGCACTTCTTTGCCCCCTACAGTTACATTCTGTGTAAGAAATAAAATCGGAGAAGCTTCTAAAATACGTCGCTTGGTTGATTGCATAGAGCCAGTAGATAAACGCAACTCAACGGGCTGTGTTGTTACCTCAACGCTAAAATCTAAACCTACCTCAACATAACTTGACGCCGTACCATTTAACGTAACATTGCCAGAGCTTACCGTTCTGTCTGTATCTACAATATCGTCGCGTACTATCTTTACCGTCTTAGCTTCTAGATGCGATAGGCTTCCGGCTGTAGTGCTTCCCGGCAACGATTGGTCCGGGCTTACTGCACCAGAAAAATATTGTAGTGCGCTATCTGTTGTGCGGTCATCGTCAAACACTTCTAGGTAATATTTAGCGGAACCGCCAATAGTTCTTTTGACTACAGTGTAGATTGTATCTAGGTCCACGCCTATGTCGATAAAGTCACCATCTGTGGTCCACACCGCCGGGGCTACAATCTGTTGGGGTCTATTGAGCATATAAGCCGCTATTGTACCTGTAAGACCAACAGAAGACGCCCTATAGCCCGTTGTGTTCGTACCGTTGACAATCATTAGCAAATCGCCCTCAGTCGTATCTGTCGCGTTTCTTAGAGCCATGCGTTGAGGGTCGAGTAACAAGTGTGAGTTTAGCAGTGAAACATTGTTCGCCACATAGCTTAGTTCAACGTCACTAAATAGCATTTCGCGTAAAGCTTTACCCTGACGCTGAATAAACAACGTACCACCTTCAGCAGCCTGTGGTCGAATACCTAGCTTAGAACCACGCCGGGTTGCAGACTTCACAGTTATGTTTGACGGTGTAATAGGAGATAGGTCAGCTTGCGGAACAAAAAACTCTGCACCTGAAGTAAATATTTGTAAGTCACGCCCAGAGCGTAGAGCCGTTATCGCATTTACACTGTCCGTTGAAAGCGTAACTTTTAAAGCGTCATCGTCTAAACCTTCAGTTGGTTTGAAATTAAAAAAATCTCCAACTTTGGAACCAAACAGCGTTGCGGGTTCAGAAGCACTGCCACCGAAGTACAGGCGACCTTCGTGAAAGGAACAAGTTCTAGGCCATCCTCTAGTGCCACTCCAACAATCCTCGTAACCAAATTCAAGCTTATAACCGTTTTGAGCTATGGTTTCAGTATTGTGAAACGGGATTTCAACTACGGCGTTTGCTACAGTCGTAGAACGTAGGCTAACTATTTTTGCCCGACCAAAATCATTACCATCTATAATAAACTGGTCAACAAATGAACTGGAGAAAATAGCATTGTTACTTGTTAATGTTATAGCACCCGTGACCGCTGAAGGTGTAATGTTACCCGCTGGGTTAGAACTCGACAAAGTAAAAGCAGACTTAGGCACTCTAAAATTATCTGTACCTAGTGTAAGCGTTGTAGCCGTCCAAGTCGTATTATTAGCTCCGCGCACAACTTTGAAGGGTGGGAAAGCCTCATTAACAACAATGAGAGTATCAGCCGATTGCGTGAAATAAACCTTATCCATATCAATCGCAGTCTCAACGTATAAAGTTCCTACATCCCTATCTAAATAACTATTGCCCGACCCGTTGATGTTGGTGAGCAAAACCTGATTAGCATAGAAACGAAAACGTATAGTTGTATTCGCATATCGTGTTGCAACAATCATAAAGTTCTGGGTCGTGCTGAACTCAAAGGGTATAAGCAGAACACCATTAGCCGCATTGTCAGCGGTTATATCTTGTAGAAAACGTAAACCCGGACGGCGACTAAAACCACCTTGAGGCTCAAACAGAACATTATCGGCGGTAGCTACAGTATTATAATATTGCTGCAAGTCAGTACGACCACGGAGTAGGGGGTCCATTTCCCCGCCCGTAAAGCTAGCCTGATATGCTTGGAATTTACTCATCTAAGCTCAGTCAACATATAATCTGATATAACTCCCGGCGTTTGCCCCGCACTATCAGTGCTTACTGCCTGTCTAAAATAACCACCGCGCATACCTTCTCCCGGTGTGCCAAGTGCAATACTACGCCACAGCTCTACTTTAGTTGTTTGGTCCGTCATTGTTTCTGCTAAATGCCAGGCTAACTGATACGCTAAGAGCGTAATGAAGTACGACGGCAAAGCTCCTTCATTTACATCTTTTTGATAATCTATTGTTATGGTCGTTTCATCCGAAAACAAAACCGTACCACCGTTAGATGACTGACCTATTTCCCAATTCTTAATAAGAGGTGAACCCGCTGTAGTGCTAGCTCGAACCGCTCTAGGAACGCCACTCAGCATATCGTTCGGTAAAGCATACTGATATGACCATTCACTTGTAGGTACTGTTGTTTCTTGCGCGAGCGTTGCTTTGCCTAGAGTAAATGTCCAAGAGTACATAGCGAGCGTTGATGCTTTAACTTCCTTGTACAAAATATTACAAGCGTCAGCCGCAGCCGACGCATCTGAAAAACTTGTGATTTTACTTGCCCCAAGGAACACAAGGGCTTTGTTACATATACTTACGTCTGTGTCGCCAGCCGCCATAAGTCTCTCCTTGAATTAGGGAAGGGGGCGTTGCCGCCCCCAACATATTAGTCTGAGTCAGTTACAACAGCGATTACTGTGCCGTCACTCATATCAACAACGCCTGAAGCGTTACTGACTACAACGTGCATTGTAATCGTTCTTGTACCACCCGTAGCACCGTGGACGATAAACATATCGCCAACTGCTAGTGTGTCTGACAAGTCGTTGAAATAGCCTGAGCCATC
>Ga0209535_1002972_pt1 | contig 10983 bp, 14 predicted proteins | sample LinPmetageLP28_FD_184041 | JGI IMG/M metagenome (GOLD analysis project Ga0209535, IMG submission 184041) | Marine viral communities from the Pacific Ocean - LP-28 (SPAdes) (version 2) | ecosystem: Environmental > Aquatic > Marine > Oceanic | place: Pacific Ocean | collected 2009-08-22
TAAATTGTCGCCATGCTTTAATCCAAGGACGTTCATAGTAATGAATCGTTGCTATTTCATTTAGATCAACATGTGATAATGCTTCGTCAATTATTTCTGGACACAAGTCTTTGTCATGTTTTTGTTTGCTGTATCGTTCACTGTGGCCAGCAAAAAGTATTTCACCTTCACTGTCAATAACAGATACTCCGGCGTCATGGAAGCCACAACTGACACCTATATATTTTCTACTCATGTTTCTTTTGGATATCCTTTGTACCAATCTTTGATTGTATTAACACGAACATCACGCCATGCTTCTTTATCTAAAGCATAACATACTATAGTGTCCATCAAACCTAAACTTTCGATGTTAATCCTTTGCTTGTGCAAGTCTTTATTAAGAGTGCAAGGCATAGTTCTGATTTCCTTTGTATCAATCTTTTCAAAAACAACTGTTACGACACCCTCAAAGAGTGCGTTAATTAATTTTTCACTCATTTGTAAATGAAAGGATCTCTTTTTTTAAGTTCGGCTAAACGTTTTTTATATTCTTTTTCACGTTTGTATTTGATGTATGGCATCTTTAATAAATCTGATATCTTCTGTAAAATATTTTTAATTTTGCTAATTATTTTTTTAAACATTTATAATCCTCATTAAAGTTAATCAATTCATCAGCAAATAATTTATGTGGTTCTTCACCATGATGCCAATACTTTGCTTTGTCGTTGACATATCCTAACTTTTGATATTTCCAATAAAATGCTTCATCTTTATTGTTTAACTGATAGTATTTATTGTCATCAACCAATGGTAGAAGATTTTTAATAGCATTGATATCATCTAAAAAGAACGGCATAGAATTTAACATCATGTAAGGAACTTTAAATGACTCTAACATAAATTGTATTTGCAGTATCAATTGATATGTTTGATATTCTAAATAAGGTTGTTGATTAGCCATAAACTTATGCAAATCTGGAGTATATCTTTGTTCTTCTTCGTCTCCGCCAGTCCACCCTATAATAACTTTATAAAAATAATCACTGCCTTTTTCATACCATGCTGTATCTGAAGATGCACTTTGATAATTACGTTCTTTTTCACTAGGTATTTCTAATCTAGTAGGCTCTGTCCAACATACAAGAACATTAACATTCATAGTGTCTGGATTATAGACATTATGCATCCATTGCATAACCTGTCTGCTCACTCCTGTATTACATGCACCTACTTGTGCAATGTTAACTGGCTTACGTTTTAGTTTCTTTGCAACTAATGCACCAAATGAATGGTCTCTATTATATTGTGAATCTTCATCACCGTCTATTTCAGATCCTGCGGCATGTGAGCATCCAGCAATTAGTAATATTTTTTCTTTTTTCATTCTATTCCTCTCAATTGTCTTACAGTTTCATCATAGTCTAAATAAAAACTGCCATTGTATTTTTGTTTTAATTCAAGCATCATTGCATTAACGTTTAAACTTTCAAAAAGATTGGTTCTTTCAAATCGTTCCCAGCCTGTATACTTCCAACGTTTAACTTGATGCCAAGAATTTTGATTATACAATAACTGTTTAACAGGTATTGATGATTCATAGACTGATAACTCATTATTAGTTAAACGTTTAATAATTGGTTCCTCTAAGAAAGCAAGTACTTGTTCTCCTGTATATGAGCCAAAGTCTGATGTGCCTTGTATACCACGAGACTCAAACCAATTACCATAACTGTTTATTCTTTCATATTCTTCCCATGCCCAAGTACCGTCAGGCATTTTACATACTTGTGGCTCGTTTGCCATAACAACTGTGCCGTCTACTTTACTTGCACCTTCCATAGTGCTAGTCATTCTATATTCACAAGATTTAGATTCTTCTGCTACTTCAAGCATTCTACCTGACTTAACAAATTCTTCTAAATCTAAATCAATAATGATTGGATCGTACTTGTATTTGTTACACCAATCTAAAGCATACTTAGTATCATGTGCATTGTACTTAAAATCTTTGCCATAACTTATGATAGCAACTTTAAATGGTATCTTTGCTTCATTAAAAACATTGACCATATATTCACAGTCGTTACCACCACCGAACATAATATGAACATCGTCATTAGATTCTTCATAAATTATTTCAGCGGCTACTATTGCCTCTTCAAAATATGATCCTGCTTCTCTAGGCTTAGAGTTAATGTTTATGTTCCAATTATCTCCGTGCCCTTCAAATATTAAAAAATCATCATGTGAAACTTTAGTTTGCATTAAGCATGATACTCCGTGTCATCAAAATTAGGACTGACTGTCAGTTCTAAATATGTTTTTCTATTGTGTTCTAGTATCGGAAGCATTTGATCATATAAGGTATGCAGTTCTGATAAAGGTTTGTCTAATATAGATTTGATTAACTCTAAGATAGTCTTAAGTCGTTCTCCATGATCTTCAATTGTGTCATAACTTTCGTCCCAAAACTGATCAAACGTTTGATATCCAGACTCTTTGAGATACTTTAGACAGTGAGGTGGTGCCAGTAATATAAAAGGCTTCATGTATTGAATTGGTTGCAATACTTTTTCACTATAGTTAGCACATGATTGTGCAAATCTAGTTTCTGTTACTACGTCCACAAATATATCTCTGTAAAATTGTGCTAACATTGTTTCTTTTGTATTATATAACGAAGGAGTTTGTCCGTCTTTGTACTCTGCGACACTAGGCCAAATAAATTCACGTGAATCTATACCGGCATCACTCGGTTTATCTACTACATACGGTGCGTTTTCTTTACACACTATATTATTATCATATAATTGTTTAAAAACATTCGGTGATGTTGTTTGCCAATCATCTAAATTAAAATATAAATCTTCTTTCATAGTTTCAAACGAATCACTAAAGTACCAACTTAAATAACCATTTTCTCCTGCTAAGAAATTTGCTAGAATCTGACGATGTTTTGTAAATCTCCAGTTTAATGAAATAAAATGTTTAGTAAACTTATGTTTATGAAAGTCTTCTTTAACAAGAGCATCTAATCCTACTATAGGACGTTGTGACATAACATATAAGTCTTCGCATCGTAAAGTTAATGTATTATAATGAGGATACGATTCTTTAATTCCGTACTCACCTGAGTTAACTGCAATCATCATTGGTAAGATACCATTACGATGTTGATAACGTTGAATAGCATCTAGTTCTTTAGATCGCATACGATTTTTGTCTTCAGGATAGGTAAACTCACTATAAAAGCCTTGAGTAAATTCTTCATCTACATAGTATGAACACATAGGTTCAAACAACCATATTGACATGCCATATTTGTTAATCTTTTCTATGCCTTTTTCATCATGGTTGATGTCATCAAGTTGTTCTATATAACCATTGTGCATGTAAATCATAGACATACGTTGTTCTTCATTACGAGGATTAATAAAAGGTAGTAATGATGTTTGTACAAACGGATGTGATGCTTCTGGTCTATCGTTTTCATTAGGAACATTAATTGGAAATAAATGTTCTAGTTGTCCTACATATGATTCTTTACCTGTCAATTGCAACATATACATTTTTCTTTTGCCTACATTTGCATATGACACTTGTCTATCACTTCTAAACTTAAACCAATTTCCTGCTTTCCAATTTGTGTGAGGGACACCGTCAATTTCTAACATGTGTCCAGGTTCCCAGTCTTCTAAAAATAATATACCATTCATTACATCATCAGGATCTGCTTGATGTTCTGAACAATAGGTAGTAATGTCTATATGATAAGGTGGAATAATATCATACTGACTTACTCTGATAAATTTAACTATTTGATCCCATAAGCCAAAGATTTTACTTATGTCTGTTGCCCAATTGGGTATCGTCGGTTCAATATATTCTTCTACACTAAAGTTGATAGTAGGATTAAGTTCATACCCTGCACTAATATATTCTTGTCGTTGTTTTTCTGTCATGTGAGGGCGAATGTATGGCAACAACTTGTGTTCGTTTCTCCAAGTTGCTCCGTAATGACCTCTCTCAGTCTCTGTGTTCAATGTTGTATTCCTTTCTTAAAGATATCATATGTAGATAAGTCCGGATAGTCTTTGTATGTCCACTGCTTAGGTTCTCTATATATTGCTTCAGAGAATTTTCCTACTCCTAGTTGAGCAGTCTCATATGTCATCTGATAATGATAACCAAATAGTTGTATGTTTTGATGTGCCCATGGCGCTTCTAACTGTGGTCTCCCATCGTATCTAATCTGTCTTAGTATATCAGCATCTTCGGCATTGTCAAGTAATATTACTCCTCCTTTGCCCAAACTTAAATGTTTCTTAAGTTGAAAACTAACACACATCATTGTTGAGGGTATGTATGAATTCTTTTCCCATAACACAGCCGCATCATATATGTTAGTATTGCCTATTAAATAATAGTCTGCCCATTTTTCATCAGTAAAGTTCCAATCTAAGTTTAGTTTTTCAAATGTCATAGGAACTGATAAGTATGTCCACTTAGGACATGTATATTGATAGTCAAAAGTTACATCACCTTCATCTAGCACACGTAAACATAGTTCAATGCCATGTGTACAGCAATCAACTGCTACTGCATAAGGAGAACCGAAGAAGTTTGATACTTTTTGTTCTAATTCTATGATTGGGTTCATGGTAGTAGTTTAGCATCGATGCCGGAAACAAGTGTAGGTTCTTTCTTTGGCTTACCTACTTGCGGTTTCTTTTTAATAATTGAGTCTAACGTGATTGCTTGTACCATTTCTGCTTTCTCAGGTAAGTCTAAGTCTTTTGTATTGTCTCGTCTTTCTGCTTTTTCTGCAAGTGTAACTACATACTGATCAGTTGCTGACCAGTCACCAGTACCTTTGTAATTATGTTCAAACGAAAAGTCAATACTTGCATTTAATTCTTCTTCTTCACGTAATAGGTCAGTAAAATCTTGTCCTGATCTACCTTCGTTAACGTCCCAGTCTGCTTTTGCTAACTTTCTTGCACGTTTAGCAGTGTTTGCTTGTATGCGTGAATAGTCTTGTGCATAGAACGCACCTTTACGTCCTCCATTCTCTGGAGTCTCTCTGTCATCGTATGGATTATCTATTTGCTCAAACTTCATTTTAAAGTCTGCTGTCCATATGCCTTCATCACTGATTTCAAAATTGTATTCAGCATTAAACATAGCCGGTCCGTATTGTTGTCCGAACTCTTTTAAATCTATCTCTGGATTAAACTTAATGTTTGCTCTGTACCCACCTCTTGCTCTCCAAAGATTTCTTAAGAAAGGCCATATCTCGTTAACGAGATGATTAGCAAAGACATTAGGGTTGCCATTGACATCTAAAATATTTTCTTGTATAATATTGTAGTCGAATTCTTCATAAGGAACATCTTTCTTTGTTGTTTCATTATTTAATACAATGTGATAATGTTCTTTTACTAATGCATCTCTGATAGGATAAGTAACAGGTACTTCGGACATACCCTCAAAGAAGTCTAAGAACATATGAATCAATTTAACTCTCATCATTACATGAGTTCCACCCATCTTAAAGTCATTCGATATCCAATGTCCTTGATACTTGTGCCAAGAGATATTGTATGCATGTGGATTCTGTCCGACAATTGTTTCAGGGCCGAGTCCGTAACCAACACCGAGTCCTGCATTGTTCATGTTGTTGTCTTTGTTACGCCACATGAATGTCATAGTGTCTGAATAGTCTTGGTAGTCTTCTGTTGGGAAGCCTACGATCCAGTTAGTTGCACACCAAATACCTACTTTCTTACAGTCAATGAAGTTCTGCTCCATTGCTTCTACTGTTACACCTTTGTGCATGTCATCTAATACTTTCTGTGAACCTGATTCACAACCTAGATTAAACATGATACAACCACCGTCTGCTAAGTCTTGTAGATATTCTAAGTCCATACGTTTATCGCAACGTGCATAACCTGTCCATCTAACTTTAAGTCCTTTGGCTTTACATGCAAGTGCAAATGCTCTTAACTCTTTAACGTTACCATTAATGAGTGAGTCAATAAACCAAATAACGTCTGTACCTTTATTATAATACAACCATTCGATTTCGTCAATCAAATCTACTGCCTGTCTTTGTCTGTATCTCCAAAAGTGAGTTTCTTCACAGAATGTACACTTTGCTGTACAGCCTCGACTGAACTCAGAGTTGACACCATTAGGCACATCATATAAACTAAAGTCAATAGACTCGTAATCTGGCATAGGTAAGTTGTTAATGTTGATTCGTTCACTTTCTGCTTGGTCTAAAATATGCGGACCGTCATGTTCGATGCCGTCTTCTATTTCTTCAAGCATTACTAGTAAGTTCTTTTCACCTTCTCCAATCACAACATAGTCGTAGTAAGGTTGTATGTCAAACCAACTCTTATGTACGTTTGGTCCACCTACTGATATCTTAATGCTTGGATCTCTTTTCTTAATCTCTTGCATCATGTACTTGCTTGGTTCTTCTGAGATATAGTACAGAGAGAATCCAACAACACTAGGCTTCATCTCAAGTATTTTTTCGATCTGCTCGTCCAGTAAAGGCTTGAGTACAGGATGAATGTCTTTGCTGTATGATTCGGGTAGCCAATGCCATGATGATGACGGATCCCATAGTCTGAATGGAAGTCTTTTATTTGGTTGCCAATCTTTTCTGTATGCTTGATACGCCATTGCGTTTAAGTCAATGATCGTTGTTTCAAAACCTGATGCTTTAGCAATACCAGATAGTCTTGCAAGTGAGAACGGAGGCATATAAGGCGACCACTCAGGACACAAAACTAATACCATTGTTGTTTCACGTGTCTTGTAATCTACATAGACAGGCGTCAAATTCTTTTGTTGTGCTGGTTTAGCATAAGGCGCAATAGCCATCATCATGTCGTGGTGACGTGCATCACCTACATCAGACGGCGGCTTGATGTGTTCGCTATTCTTTTTTGCTAAAGATTGAAGTGTAAAATCCATAGTTGCTTTGTTTACTCCCGTTACATGTATATTTAACAGTTTTCTTATCTTATAATATTTTTAACGGGCACCTTTAACACACTAAATATTAACATAGGAGTAGATAATAGTATGTACAGCAAAAATGAATGGGGAAAATTAAAAAAGGTAGTCGTAGGTATTGCAGATAATGCACAAATACCAGAAGTTGATGCCAGTCTTAGACACATTAATTATGCTGATGTAGAAGATGAACTAGACATTCCTACAGGGAAGTACCCCCAAATTGTCGTTGATGAAGCAAATGAAGATTTAGAAACGTTTGCTGACTTTTTGAGAAAAGAAGGCGCAGAAGTAGTAAGACCTGACATCACAGAATGTAATTATTACAACTACTGTCCGCGGGATTCCGTTATCGTTTATAAAGACAAGGCTATTGCTACTCCTATGCCTCTAAGGGCTAGACGTAATGAATATCAAGCATATGAACGTCACTTAGAAAATGTACATCCTTATGATATTATTCGCAGTGATGATTTATATAATACAAAATGTTTAGGCGATCCAAATGTATTAGCATTGACTGAAGCAGAACCAGCATTTGATGCCGCTAATATCTTACGTGCTAATGATGACTTACTATATCTTGTATCTAACTCAGGAAATAAATCAGGAGCAAGTTTATTACAAAATGTAGTTGAAGGCAAAGTACATACAGTAGAGGGTATATACAGTTATATGCACTTAGACAGCACTGTATGCTTTCTCAGAGACGGTTTGATGTTACTTAACCCAGACAGAATTAAGAGTGTAGATCAACTACCTGAACCATTCAGGCATTGGGATTACATTATGGCTCCTGATCCTGTACCGATCGGTCATTATCAAAACTATCGTAATTCATCTAACTGGGTAAGCATGAATTTATTTTCTGTTAACTCTAAGTTAGTTGCGTTAGAAGAACGACAAGAACCTCTTAGAAAAGAATTAGAAAAACACGGCATTGAGTGTGCAATGTTACCCATGAGACATGCGATTACATTGGGCGGATGCTTTCATTGTGTAACACTAGATTTAATAAGAGAAGATGACTAATGAAAGACAAAATCGAACATCAAAAACAAAAAATTAGATTTCGTAAAAAACAAATAGATAACCAAGCCCAAAAGATTAAAGAGCAAGCCGAACGTATTGCTAAAATGCTTGAGGATAAAGAAAAATGAGCAATTTAATAATACATAACTTAATCTTTTGGCCTATATGGGCATTGATATCTATGACTCCAGGTTGGATAATGCAAAGAATTATCGACAAAAAAGGATAAGAAATGATCAAGGGTAATGTAGAAGTTACTTGGTCTGAAGAAGACTATATTAATCTACCTTGGTTTACAAACGATGTGCATGAAGAAAAGTTTAATGCAACTGTAGATACATCTACGTATGATGTTGGTGTTTCTATGTGCTTTGAAGACTTACCAGAAGTCTTTCATAAGGTTGTAGAACAGTTTGACTTCTTAGACAAAACAGTCATTGCAATTAATAAATTAGAAACAGGTAAAATTTTACCTTTTCATACTGACAAGTTCGCAACATATAAACAACGTAATAACATATCTGACAATCAACCTATTGAACGTGTGATTGTATTCTTGCATGAACAAAAGAAAGGACATCAGTTGTGGATTGAAGATCAAGTCTGTACGGGATGTGCAGGATCATACTTTGGTTGGGAACAAAACACTGAACATATGGCCGCTAATTTGGGCAATGAACATAGATATATTATGCAAGTAACGGGTATTACCAAAAACTCAGTTAGGGAGCCTCAGTTACCTACTGAAGGAGAGTTTTCTTTAAATTCTTACGGAGATGTTGTTCAGTATAAAGACGGATATTGGGTCAGAACTTAAGCCTGTTTATCTAACATTCCTAACTGCTTTTGCAGTGTTTCTATTTCTCTTTTAAGATGTAATTTATCGAATTTTTCTTTTTGAATGATGGAATCATCAACTCGGTTTTTATAATCATCAGATACTTGTTTGTCTAATGCTCTGTGTCTGTCCATTAGTGTTGCCAGTCTGTTTCTTAGGGATTCTTTTGAACTCATCGTTAGGGTCTCTCCTTCATTTATTTTTGATTGCTTGTTCTAATACTTAGTCACTAAGGTCTGCGTAAAATAGTTTTCTTCTTTGCGATTGCATCAACAACATGTTGTCCTAATTGAGCATGGCCAGATTGAGAAGGATGAGAATCATGTGGTACTCCACCTATTCTATCATATTCCCATCGATGACATCTAGTTTGATCTTCATCATCTTCTAGCATTGGGAAACGATTGTATATATAGTCTTGTATTTCTTGCGGCATTGCTACAACATATTGATTAAAATACCAATAGTAACATGTAATTCCTTTACTCGTAAGAAAATCATATAAGAAGCCCATGTGAAATAACCAAGTATACATTGCTTCTTGGTCGGTATAAGTTCTATATCTGCTTTGTCCTCGTCTTAAAACTTCAGGATCATTGTGGTCTTCAACAAATGATATAACACCATGCGGGTTGACTTTTGCCCATCGATCTAAATTCTTTGTAAGAGCATAATTATTATCATTTAATAATTGTTTCTTAGTAATATCTTCAATTTTCATAGGAGACACTTGATATCTTTTGTGATGCCCGTGTCTAGTTTTGTCTGCTAATTCTTCTTCTGTAGGAACATAATATTCATATCTGTCTTCACATGACCATTGAATAATAACTGTAGTGTTTTTTAGAGTTTCTTCGTCTTGTTGGTTGACCCAATCGAATGTAGTTCTACATATACGTTGATTACTACCGCATCCTTCAGCAAGATTGACACATGTGTCAAAGTTCATTAATTTTTTTACATGTGCGGACCAAACAATATTATTATGTAAATTATCAATATGTGCTATGGAACCGGGCTTGTCTAGGCCGCCGCCATACGTCCAACTACACCCGTTGACGAATAGTGTTTTCATATAATGCTTCTGCTTCTGTTGTTAATTCTATGCCAAACATATCATCAAAATATAGTTTTGCGTAATCAAATCCTGCTCGTTCATATAAGTCTGTGTTAAATTCAAACACAACTAACGGATTAAAATCGGGTTTTTCAATATTGTGTTCTAAAACAAAAACACTGTCATCTCTTAAATCTAATGGAATAGAATCAAAATCATCTCCACAAATAATCAATGTCTTTTTTGGACTCATAACTTGATTGTATTCACCTTGTGCCATACTAGAAATATTTTTTAAAGTATGATGATTATCCATTACCTCATCATCATACTCTAACATATTTGCTAGTTCAGTTGAAAGTCCTATTAAGTATATTCTTTTTGTAATCATAATTTAGTTAGCCATGCCTTGCCGAAATTTCTGCGTCTTGCAAAGAAGATTTGTTCACAGAATCTTTCTAGTGATTGCTCTTTATCTTCTGGAAAATCAAACTCATATTCTGCAGGAGTTTCTAAGTCACAATGATCTTGCAAGTATCCAGATATATCATGTTCAAATTGTATGTTCATTGGATAGTCTGCTTTGTCTTCAAAGTTAATTAAGAACTTACGTTGAAACAACATTAAGTCTTGGAACAACTCAGGTGATAACAAGTCTCCGTAACGTTCTTCAACAAAACTTTCGATCATGTCAAATACTTGTTTGTGTTTACTTTGTCCTTGAAGATTAATTACTGTACTGTGAATAAGATTCCAACCATGTATCTCCATACCTTGAATAGGCTCATGGTCTATCTTTCCATTCTCTGTCCAGTTAAAGTAATGTTCTTTAATACGATTCATTTCATCATTTAACCAAGGGTCTTGTTTGATATACTCTAACAAGTTATCATAAAAGTCTTCGTATTGAATATCATGTTTCTTTTCTAACACTCTACTGATATAGTTAGTCATGCCGTTGATGTGAAACGTATTCATAAACCAACTAAACAACTGTGCCTCGACCATTTGATCTCTTGGCAAGTCTCTTGTTGAA